>ERZ888423.890-NODE-890-length-28764-cov-13.057090_pt1 | contig 28764 bp, 21 predicted proteins | sample MGYA00520523_ERZ888423 | MGnify/ENA primary metagenome ERZ888423 (study PRJEB32303, sample SAMEA104408611) | aquatic metagenome | biome: Brackish water; feature: Pelagic; material: water | place: Baltic Sea | collected 2014-06-08T10:24:00 | depth 30,27 m ...
GACTAGATAGATCAAGTGAGATTGATTCCTTATTTCGGTTAAAAGTTTCGAAAAATAGTGAATCCTCTTCATGTGCATAAGGCGGTACATATCGCCCGACATCGCCACCAGAATTTGGGTCTTCTATCTTTATTACCCGCGCGCCAAGATCAGCAAGATGTACTGTGCCAAACGGACCGGCGCCAAATTGCTCGAGCGAGAGTATGGTGATTCCCGATAGTGGAAGTGGCATTAGTTATCCTTCTTGTCTGAGGACTAGTTGTTACAAAATTGATCTATTGCTAAGTTCACAACGTAAGACCCTGCCATAATTTTACCGACTACAAAAAATCCTTGGGCTTCGAGTTCCCCTTGCAATCCAGGCGAGACACTAGCAAGTAGTCCACCATTTGTTTGTGGGTCAAAAAGTGCCGCTTCTGAAAAATGGCCAGTTAGTCCGGTCGTAATCAAAGCACTTGCACTGCGATTGCGGACGTCGGCCGAAGTGCGGATTCCAGCTTCGAATAGGTCCATTGCTTCGGGCAGCACAGCAGTTTTGGACAAAGTTAGGTGAACATCCAAATCTTGCTTGCCCAGCATTTCAGATATGTGACCGACGAGACCGAACCCAGTTATGTCAGTGACTGCATGTACTTTTTCGCCACATTTTGCTAGTACCTCACGCGCCGCCTTGTTAGAAATTCGCATTTGCGCCAATGCGCTTTGCTCATCTCGTGCGTCACGAGTTGCGAGCAATACTCCGGTACCTAGTGGCTTAGAAAGCATGAGGATGTCATCGGGTTGCATTCCAGACTTGCGCCAGATTGCTTTTGGATGAACATATCCTGTGACAGCTAATCCAAAAACTGCTTCCTTCACCCGTACTGTGTGACCCCCAACAATTTCTACTTCTGATTCAACACAGGCTTGTTTGGCTCCAGTAACACAGGCAACCATGTCAGACTCTGACATTTCGCTAGGAAAACCACAAATAAGTAATGCAGTTCTCGGGATCCCGCCCATTGCGTACACATCTGACAACGCGTTGAGCGCACTTACGTAGCCATATTCAAAAGCATTGCTCACGACTGGCGGAAAAAAATCAACAGTCGAAATTAATGAAGTAGATTCATTAATCGCAACAACCGCCGCATCATCTGGCTTGGCCAAGCCAACGATGGTGTCAGAATGTTCGCAACCAACGGCAGCAAGGCGTAATGACTTCAAAAGATCGCTATCAGCTTTAGCAGCGCAGCCACCACATGATGTTAAGTCACGTAAGTTACCCGTTGTGAGTTCAATGGTCATTGCAGTCTAAGTGCCTCGACAAAGTCCCGAGAATTTTTTGTCTTCGGTAATGACATAACGGCGTTTAAAACCCGATCCGCTACTTTTTTGTCAGTTACAAGTTCCATGTTGTCTCGGAACTTAGCTTCGACCTCAGTGGCGGAAAGTGGTCGTTCATCGGCGCCGCGATTAACATCCTCACGCTTTGTGAAGGTTCGACCATCTTTTGTCTTAATGACTACTTCGCCATGGAAATATTTTGGAAAAGTTGGGTTTGGATCATTTTGATAGGAAACTTTTGCTGCTAGCGCGAGGAGTTCTTGATCTACTAAACATTCATCTTCCAAGTCGGCCAAGGTAAAACGTCGTTTCGCAATAGCTGTTGCAACTATGAATGGCAGCGAGAATTTTGCGTCGTAATCGCTGCGCGGAGTTAGTTTGGATTTTGCTGGTTCAGAGACTACTGGCACAACTTGCGCCGGAATAATTGTGAGAACTGACTCGATGTCTGAGGCTTGCAAATTGTTCTGCGTTACTAACTCAATTGCGATGTCAATGCAAGCGTGGGTGAAGTGACAGGCAGCGTAAGGCTTAATTGCAACTCGTAATAATTCCCAAGCTGTTCCTAGATCTGCAGTTACTGCAGAAATATCTGTGTTGTGACCAGCAGGAGTGTGAGAATTAAATAGTCCAAATCTTCCTTCGTAGATTGCCAGAGGTGCTTCGAATTTCGCTTTGGCAAGTTCCGCTGAAGTAATTCCACAAACTGCAGCCCAGCCAGGATGCAGGCGCTTAGTCCAGGCACCCGTTTCCAGGAATTCCATCGAGCCAGATGCAAGGGAACCCACAATTCCTTGTGCGCTAGCTATTCCGTGCGAATCTAGGCCGATCATTTTTGCTGCTGCAGTCGCTGCGCCAAATGCACCAGCAAGTCCGGTTGGGTGAAATCCTTGGGCATGAAAGCCGCCATTTGCAGCGGTGCCAACGCGTGCACCGATTTCAAGGGCAACTAAGAATCCTAAAACTAAATCATTTCCGCTTAGTTCTCTGTCGTCCGCAATAGCAATAGCTGTTGGTACTGCGCTTGCGGTGGCATGAATAACTCCAGGCACATGGGTGTCATCGAAATCTAGTCCGTGAATCAAAATGCCGTTAAGCATGGCTTGATCGCGAACTGTGAAGCGCTCGGTGCAGGCAATTGCTCCACGCGGTCCACTTCCAAGGGCAACAGATGCGGCAATACTCTTCGTTGCAAAATCGTAGTTTGTTGAGGCAAATGCGATTCCAACTGCGTCAAGAATATTTAGCAGTGCCTGCTCTTGCACATGTGATGGAACATCTGAGATTTTTACTGCTGCTGACCAATCGCCGATTACCTCAGATAAAGTTTGCGTGTTACCCATTACCACTCCTAGTTGAATCGTAGGCCGAGAGTTTCGGCAATAGTTGTGCGTTGAACTTCATCCGTACCACCAGGGATCCGTAGATTTCGGGCGATTTGGAACAGTTTGTTGATGTCAGTATCTCTTAGAACTCCAAGTCCGCCATGAATTTGAAGCGCCCGGTCAGCCACTCGGTAGAACGACTCATCGTTACTCAATTTTAAGGAACAAATTCGTCGCACTTCATCACTTGGTCGAGGCAAATTCCACCATGGTCCAGGGGAATCAATGGCGCGGGCAACATCGAGAGAAAGTGACCGGGTTTGCTGCCAATCCAAGTACATGTCAGCAATCATCCATTGGATGCCCTGTTTAGCACCGAGTGGTTCCCCGCCAACTACGCGCGTTTTTACTCGCTCCAAAGTTTTTTCTATTAAGTACTTTGACCAACCAGAACACATTCCGGCGCGGCGCATTCTGGTGTAGTTAAACGACATGACTGCGATATCAAATCCGCCGTTAACTTCACCCAAGACTGCGCTTTCTGGCAAAACCATATCTTTAAAGTGAATTTCGCCGGTGTAGCCATCGCCAAACATGGTTTGATACAGCTGTCCGATTTCGTAGCCCCTTCCTGCATATTCTTTAGTGTCGAACATGAAGTAAGTGAATGATTGCCGGCCACCACCAGGATTTGTGATGGCAAGAACTTGGGCAACATCGGCGTCAAAGAAATTTGTAATGTATGCCTTTGTTCCATTTAGTACCCAGTCCGAACCTTTGCGAACGGCATTTGTTTTCATGTCGTAAAGATTTGAGCCCGCGCCAGTTTCAGTAACGCCATGCAGACTTGTTTTTAATCCCTTTACTAGGGGATCAGTGAACTGTTCTTTTTGATGCGGGTGAGCCTTTAGCAATCGAGGTGTAGCACCCTCGGACCAAGACAGAAGCGCAGGATTTAGGTCAACGCCATATCCATAAACATGCTCTTCCACATAAATCATGTCTTCGCGCCCAAGGCCGCGTCCACCAAGTGACTCAGGTAAATGTGCACTATAAATATTTTGCGCACCTGAGGCAGCCATGATTTCGCGACGCGCAGCAATGATCTCGGGATGCAATCGACCTTGCTCATCTAAAAATTTGGATTGATCCTTTAAGCGATGTTTTAGCGCAGCTTCCCGCGGCGCAACTTCGGCTTCATAAAGCGAAGTCACCTCGGCTATCACTGAATCTAGGTGTGCTGGAATGTGTAACTCAACATCTAGTGGTGAGTTAGTTACCTTAGTCATTTGGTTCCTATTCTTATTTTTAGTTTGATTCTTAATTTTGTTTGTTATTCCGTTTGCAAAAAATCTAGAGGTGAGGGGTTATCTGGTAACGCAATTGTCTTATGCGCTCCTATGTTGTGCCCAATGAAGGTGGCTCGATGCGAGTAATGAGCCAACAATGGAAGCATGTCACTTGCCTGCACATTTCCTAACTGTCCGGTTTCATGATTTTGCTCACTGCAAATAAAACTTGAATCTGGACTCACATGTGGACCCACCAAAATTAGAGATGTGGGATGAGCGGAATGCATCATCCCACCACTTGTTGGAGTGGCGTGGTCGCCCGTGATTGCAATCGTTACCGATTTGGAAAGTTCAAGCAGGGATTCACATGCGCGATCCAAAGCCTCGATAACATCGCGTTTTAGCTCGGGGTTTTTAGTGTGTCCCGCTTCATCTGTGGCTTTAGTGTGAACATGGACGAAGGAATACTGCGTAGTAAGTTCAATTCCAGCAGTTAGGCGAGATTCAAAATCACCTTGAACATCGGTTAAATCACTTGGGATATGAAACTTGGGCATACCCAAAACATCTGCCAGCCCTCGGTACAACGCAGAACTTGTAACAGCAGCGCCGCGCAGTCCAGTGACGCTCTCAAAGGTTTCCATACTTTGGCTAAGGCTGGCCCACTTAGTCACCGGCGCAAGCAATGCCGGCTTTCCAGCTGCAACGCGAGAAACGTTCACTGGATGCGAGCTTAGGAGTGCAACCGCGGATCGCACCCAACTTGCCAACAATGCCGCTGATTTTTGGGCCGATGGTAAATCCTGGGCATCTGAAAGTGCCACTGGCAAAAGTACTGGATGAAGATGACCAAAGAGCGGATCACTGTCACTTATTTCGTGTGTGCTGAGTTTGGGGGCTTCCAAAATACATTCACCAGGTCGTAACGCATGCAAAATCGGCGCAAGCTCGTGTTCCATACTCCGCAAGTCAGCAAATAGAAGTTCACAATCTTTGCTATCTGCTTTAGACACTCGACCAAGGGCGTGCAATTGTGAGCCACGAAATTCCGCTGGCCGCAGCGATAAGTGAAAGTGGGGGGACCCTTCGGCTATTGAGATATTAGAACCGAGCGCCTCCAAACAAGCCCTTCCAGGAAATGGCGCAGTTTGCCCAAACAAAGCCCAATGACTTCGCTCACTTGATGTGGCTCGACCTAATCCAAACGGTTGGTGAATTCCACTGACTCCGATTTTGGTTAGTTCATCAAGAACTGGCGTGCGGGCCGCAGCAAGTGGTGTTTGATTAGCAAGCTGTGCGCTTGGTCGATCACCTAAGCCATCGAGCGTGATGAGCATTATGGGAGTCCGGTCGTCCCACATTGGAGCTGGCTTCATAATTAATGTCCAACACTTTGGGTAACACAATGATTCCAGGCAAACAAAATCGCTTCGATTGCACTTGGACAAACTTGTTCCTGCCAAGCAGTATTTCCAGCCATTAACTGATCACGAATCGAACTTGCAGATAATTTCTGTGCTGGCGGATCTAATAGCTCCGTGCGGAAACCGTTTGACTCAAATAGTTCCTGCTTACTTAATTCCCAGGCACTAAAAATTCGAATGACAAAAGTAGTATCAGTTGGAACTTGCCATGACTTTGGAGTTTCCAAATCAAATGGGATTATTTCAACTTCTGGTAAATCCGGTAATGACGCTAGGACAATTTCTCGACGGGCAGCAAAGTCAAAGGGATTTGCGTTATCAGTATGTCGATGTGAACTTTCGGCATGCTGGCTTAATTGAGTTAAATCAGGATTAGTTATGCCAATTATGATGTGCGCATAATCTTTACTAACAGCTTCAACTACCTCAAAATGTTGCTTGTGAAATGGTTGAAATCTTCCGGTAAAGCAAACAGCGCCTGAATTCATTTCTTATGAAATAGCGGTGAGGCTAGCTATTTTGCTAATTGCCTCGTCAGTCTGAATCACATCAGCGTATCGTCGACCGACATCTTGCATGTTTGCGTCGTGTGGTCCGCTATCTTGATCGCCACATGCGTCATCAATTGCAATCGTACGAAAACCATATGAGAACGAATCCACAATTGTGGCGCGTACGCATCCGGAAGTAGTTACTCCGGTAACCAAGACGGTATCGATGCTGTTGGTTGTAAGAATTGAACTTAAGTCAGTACCAAAGAAAGCGGATGGAAAACGCTTAAGGATGTAAACGTCATCGTCATCCCATAGGTCTGGGTGAATTTTTGCTTCGTAGGAGCCAGGATGAATATCGCGAAGTGCTGGCACTTTCCATCTGGCGAACTCAGTGTCATGTGCCCAGGCAACTGCTGTGTGGATGATTGGAATTCCAGCGGCCCGAGCTGCTGGAAAAAGTCGAGCCGCATTAGTGATGGCGCGCTGGGCATGGTCGCTTCGACCGAGCGCATACTTTGGGTCACAAAATGCCATTTGGAAATCAACTGCGATAACCGCTGGGCGAGTGCCCCAGCCAACTTCGCCTTGCCCATATCCTGCATTAGTAAATGCTTGTGTCATTTGCCCTCCAAGTATCGAAAATCCTCCTTCTTGTATACATCTATTCTCAAATTCTTGCTGGTTTTTGAACAAATTAAGGGTTCCGATGGCAAATCCGTTCCAAAAGTGACAAGATTGTATGCAATCCGCCATTTCAGGAGCCACATTGACTACATTCGACTTCTTCCAGACAAGCGAAGAGCACGAGGAGTTACGTTCGGTAGTTAGATCTCTGGCAGAAAACAAGATAGCGCCGTTTGCAGCACAGGTAGATGAAGATGCGCGCTTCCCGCAGGAGGCTTACGACGCCCTACGGGCTGCAGAACTGCAAGCAATTCACGTGCCCGAAGCTTACGGTGGCGCCCAAGGTGACGCATTGGCTTACGCAATTGTTGTTGAGGAAGTTGCGCGTGCTTGCGCCTCGAGCTCTTTGATTCCAGGGGTTAACAAACTTGCCTCGTTGCCAGTGATCATGAGTGGCAGTGAGGAACTGAAGAAAGAGTTTTTGCCAGGTTTGGCATCTGGTGAAACTTTATGGTCTTACGCGTTATCTGAGACTGATGCTGGCAGTGATGCAGGCTCAATGAAAACGTCTGCAACTGCAACTGGCGATTCATGGACTTTGAACGGATCAAAGAAGTGGATTACCAATGCTGGGGAAAGTGAAATTTACACGGTACTTGCCGTTACCGATAAAGATAAAGGTACGCGCAGTGGCATAACCGCCTTTGTAGTGAAAAAAGATGACATAGGCGTAAGTTTTGGAGCGCCAGAAAAAAAACTTGGCATTAAGGGTTCACCTACTCGAGAAGTTTATTTAGACAATGTCGTAATTCCTGATACTCGCCGAATTGGCGAAGTTGGATCCGGCTTCAGTATTGCCATGAACACTTTGGACCACAGCCGCATTGCGATCGCAGCGCAAGCAGTTGGAATCGCGCAAGGCGCTCTAGATTTTGCAGCTGGGTACATCAAAGAGCGAAGGCAGTTCGGTAAAGCTATTGCGGACTTCCAAGGAATCCAATTCATGGTTGCTGACATGGCCATGAAACTTGAAGCAGCTCGGCAACTGACTTATGCAGCCGCCGCTCGAAGTGAGCGCGGCGATTCCGACTTAACCTTCTTTGGCGCTGCGAGTAAGTGCTTCGCATCAGATGTAGCAATGGAGATTACAACAGATGCTGTGCAATTACTCGGTGGCTATGGTTATTCGCGTGATTATCCCGTAGAGCGAATGATGCGAGATGCAAAAATTACCCAAATCTATGAAGGAACTAATCAAGTTCAGCGCATCGTAATGTCACGACACACGCTCGCATCTCGATAACACATGTCTAAAGCAGCGCCGGATAAATTGCGCAGAGATGCCCTTGGAATTTTGACAGCAGCAGTTGCTGCGCAATTGGCAGTCTCGGCAGCGCAACAAGGACTTCCCGCACTTGGCCCAATTTTGGCAAGTACTTTTAACTTGACCACAGCAGGTGTGGGGTTACTGCTCGGCACCATCAGCCTAGGTACTGCCACTGCTGTTATCTTCTGGGGAAAACTTTCAGACCGAATTAATGATCGGTTAATTGCAGTACTTGGCCTGTTTGGAACAGCAACTTGCTTTGCGGTTGCAGCATTTTTTAAGACTTCCGAGGTAGCGCATTTTGCAATTATTTTTGCTGGCATCATGATGGCAGCGCCAACAGTTGCAATGACCAAAGGTTTAGCTAGAAATTTTGTTCATCTTGGAAACATCGGCTTTGCGCTATCAACTCGGCAAGCAGCCGTTCCTGTTGGCGGGGTAATTGGAGGTTTAGTCCTTACTGGTATTGCAGTTTCCTACGGGCTTAGTGCTGCGCTTTATGCTCTGGCCGCCTTAATTGTTGTTGGTGGATTGTTCGTGATCCTTGCGCCGGCAGGAATCCCTGAACCACCGCGAATGAGCACCGAAAATTTGCCACCCGTAAGTTGGAAAAGACTTGCGCCAATTCTTGCCGCTGCCGCATTCTTTTGCCTTACCCAACTCGGAATTGTTGCACTTTTAACGTTGTACTTAAGTTCCAGTCGGGGCTGGTCTCCTATTCACGCTGGTCAACTTTACGCGTTAATGATGGCTTGTGTTATTGTCCTGCGGATTCGATTAGGTGTGATTAGCGATCGTTATCCCGCTAAGCGTGTAAATTTCCAGATTGTGATCGCATTACTGGGCGCAGTTCTGCTTTTACTTTGCGCAATACTAGAGCAGTACCCAATAGTTGTACCACTTTTATTTCTGGCTGGAATTACCGCGATGGGTTGGAATGGATTACTTTTCACTACCGCAGTAGTTGCAGTGCCATCCCAACGCGTTGGCTATACCCAAGGCGTTCTGCATAGTTTCATTTTTGCTGCCGGGGGATTGTCGCCCATAATCATGTCGCGGATTGTGCAATCTTTCAGTTGGCAGGCGGCCTGGACCGTAATGGCGATATGCTCGATTATGGCGGCCGTTTCATTACGTAGATTTGATTCCAGCCCAGAAACCATTAAGGAAATAGCATGACGAAGCAACGAGTAGATACCGAATTGTTGGATGAAATCCAGCGCCGGGTTTTATGGCTCGCTGTTCGCATGGTGGACTTTGCAAACCGTGAGCGCGCCGAAAAAGATGACGTAAAAGTAGGTGGTCACCAAGCATCGAGTGCCTCTCTGACCTCGATCATGACTGCGCTTTACTTTGATCACTTAGCAGGGCCAGATCGAGTCAGCGTAAAACCACATGCTTCTCCGGTATTTCATGCCATTCAATACCTGCTGGGAAATTTAGACGAAAGTTACTTAACTCGTCTTCGAGAATTTGGCGGTCTGCAGTCTTACCCATCCCGCACAAAAGATCCGGATACCCCAGATTTTTCAACTGGATCAGTTGGACTAGGCGCAGCTGCGCCACTGTTCGCCGCAGTAACTCGGCGTTATGTTGATTCACATTTTGGTGAACGACCACATTCTCGTTTTATTGCATTGATTGGCGATGCAGAATTGGATGAAGGAAATGTTTGGGAAGCGGTTGCTGATCCGGCAACCACCGAACTTGGAAACGTTATGTGGGTTGTCGACTTTAATCGCCAGTCACTTGATCGCGTTATTCCAGGAATTCGAATCGTGCAATGGCGGGCTCAATTTGAAGCCGCTGGTTGGCATGTAGTCGAAGTTAAGTATGGCAAAAAGTTACATGCGAAATTCGAACAGAAATTTGGCAAGGAACTTGAATCGTGGATAGATGCCATGGCTAATGAGCAGTACCAATCTTTATTTGGATTTCGAGGCGCAGAACTGCGCGAGCGTTTCTTAGATGGTGCGCCAGTGGAAGTTGGACTTTCGGTAGCGGAACTAACTGACGCGCAACTTTATGAATTAGTTACCGACTTAGGTGGTCACAACTTAGATAGTTTGCGCGACGCCTTTGATTTGTGCGACTCGGTGACAGATCGCCCAAGCGTAGTTTTTGCTTACACAATTAAAGGCTGGGGATTGCCAATGGCCGGTAACCCCCGCAATCATTCAGCTTTACTATCCGGGGAGCAAGTAGACACTTTTCGCGGTGAAGTTGGCTTAACTAGTCATAATGAATGGTCTGCCTTCGAGCCACAAAGCGCAGCTGGGGTATTGGCTGCGCAACGCCGGCAACTTTTGCACAAACCATTAATTCATAAAGGTGTGGAACTAAATGTGCCAGCCCCAGAGGTTGCTACTGGAACCAAACCGCTAAGTACTCAGGAAGCGTTTGGCCGGGTCTTAGTTGATCTTTCGCGCAACGAAGAAATCAATAAGTATTTAGTTACAACTGCGCCAGATGTTGCTACTTCAACAAATCTTGCTGGGTTCATAAATCGAAATGGTATTTATTCGCCGACTGAGCGCCGGGCTTGGAATGAGGACCCGATGCTTAAGTGGGCTGAAGGTCCAACAGGGCAACATATCGAACTTGGCATTAGTGAAATGAACTTATTCCTGCTACTTGGTCAACTTGGATTGTCGTGGGATTTATCTAACCAACCCTTGATTCCAATTGGCACAGTTTATGACCCGTTTGTTGCCCGAGGCTTAGATGCATTTATTTACGGAACTTACTCTGCTTCTCGTTTCATTATTGCTGGCACGCCAAGCGGAGTAACGCTGGCACCAGAAGGTGGCGCGCATCAATCAACAATCACCGCTTCCATTGGTATGGAATTGCCAGGGGTAACTTTTATTGAACCAACTTATGGAACTGCGCTTAGTTGGTTGCTGGCTGATGCAATAACTCGCGTTGCGGCTGGACCATCGACCCTAAAAACTGCAGCACCATACGATGATGGCGCATTCTATTTCCGGTTAACAACCAGACCGCTTGATCAAGCGCCATTTGAGGCGGCTCGTAAACGAATCGGAGACGCAGTTTTGCGCCGTCAAGTAATGTCTGGTGGCTACCGATTATTTGACGCCTTTGAACAATTCCCAGATTTACGTGGCTCTGATGAAGGCGAACGTGTTCCTATGGTGCACTTAGTTGCATCAGGGGCCGTCATGCCAGAAGTTTTGATAGCAGCCAATGAACTTTGCAGTGAAGGCGTTGCAGCCCACGTAGTTGATGTCACGAGCGCCGATCGCTGGTATGGATCTTGGCAACGAACTTTGCGCCAGGCGGTGCGCACTGCGTCTGCGCCATCTTTGCCGGGTCCACTTTGGTCCGTTATTGGTGATCGCGCACCGATCGTTACGATTCAAGATGCCTCAAGCCATGCCATGGCTTGGATGGGTTCGGCCATTGGCGTGCCGTGTGTGTCACTAGGAGTGGACTCATTTGGTCAATCTGGAACCATCAAAGATTTGTACAACATAAATGATTTGTCATCGGGCGCAATAGTAAATGCTGCTCTTGCGTCATTGGCGCTAGATAATCGATGACAATAACTGAGCCAAAAGTAGTCAATTCCCACACTGCGCTGTTTTTAACAGTCTCAGTTCTCTTTGGTGGCAATTACATGTGGGCACATTTTGCCTTACAGTCGTTTTCAGCTCTTGAAGTGGCCTGGGGCCGAACCGTACTGGCGGCAGCAACTCTGGCTGTAGTAGTTCTGGTAACTAAGGATCATTACCCGCGCGGTAAAGAAATTTGGATCAAGTTAAACGTTGCAGCATTGCTATTTAACACAGTCTCCTTTGTTGGCATGGCAACTGCGGTAAGTCGAATCACTACTGTTCAAGTGAGTATCTGGAATGCACTAGTGCCGCTAGTGACCCTTGGTTTTGTGCTGGTATTTATTCCAGAAGAAAACCCAACTTGGCGCCGAATAACGGGTTTGAGCATGGGTTTCTTAGGGGCCATATTCATTGCTCACCCTTGGTCAGGCCTTGGTGATTTTGACGCATTCGGTACTGGAGCAATCATGATCGGAACTTCGAGCTATGCAGCAGGACTTGTGTATGCCCGACGAAACTTTGCCAATGTGACAGATACACCAACATCAATTGCCGCTGGACAAATGCTTTGTGCGTCTATTCATTTCACTTTAATATTGCCTTGGTTTGTAACCATTACAACTGATGCCTCAACGATTTCCATCGTCTCAATGTTGATTCTCGGGATTGTTGGTACTGGAATCACCTACATCATGATTCAAACTTTGATTAAGCAATCCGGCGCAGGTGTTGCCAGTGACACTACTTATGTGATTTTGTTTGTGGCTATTGCGCTGGGCATAGTTGTGCTGGGTGAGGAATTGAACGTCTGGCAGGTTATTGGTTCAGGCTTGATTCTGATCGGGCTTGTGATTATTAATCGCAAAGAAAAAACCTCCGTAATCACGCCTTAGTGACTACGGAGGTTTTTTCGTTAGCTTTAGTTCTTAAACCAATCAACATATTCTGGCGCTAGTGGCGTTTTTCCCTGAATCAAATCTGCTGCGCGTTCGGCAACCATCATGGTTGGGGCATACAGATTTGCATTTGTTACGTATGGAAATACTGATGCATCAACGACATATAAACCTTCAACACCATGCACCTTCATAGTGTTTGGATCTACAACGCTCATTTCATCGGTACCCATTTTCGCGGTGCATGATGGGTGGTAGGCAGTCTCGGCATCTTTAGCTACCCATTCCAGAATTTCCTCTGGTGTTTGCACGCTTGGGCCAGGGGAGAGTTCGCCGTCACTGTATTTATCAAATGCCGACTGAGCCAAGATGTTTCGGGTAACTTGAATGGCTTCTACCCATTCGCGACGGTCCTGCTCGGTTGAAAGGTAATTAAACAAAATCGAAGGCTTAGCCATCGGATCAGCACTTTTTATTTCAATTCGTCCCCGAGCATCCGAGTACATTGGCCCAACATGAACTTGGTAACCATGACCTTGCTCAATTCCAGTTCCGTCATAACGCACTGCAATTGGCAAGAAGTGATACATCAAGTTTGGGTACTTTACTGAATCGTTTGAACGAGCAAACCCACCACCCTCAAAGTGATTTGTAGCCCCCGGCCCCTTACGCGCGAATAACCAGGCAGCACCAATGAATGGGCGCTTCCAGATCTTAAGATTTGGGTTCATGGTGATGGGCAGCTTGCAGGCGTGCTGGATGTAAACCTCGAGGTGATCCTGCAGATTCTGACCAACACCAGGCAGATCCTTAACAACTGGAATACCAAACTTCTTTAGTAACTCTGCAGGTCCAATGCCAGAAAGTTGGAGCACCTGCGGGGTATTAATCGCGCCACCACAAAGTACAACTTGCTTCGCGCGTATCTCGACAATCCTTTTTCCGTGCTGCGCTATAACACCAACAGCCTTGTCGCCTTCAAAAATTACCCGATGCACTTGATGACGAGTCTGAATTGTTAGATTCTTACGACTCATTACTGGATGTAGGTATGCGGTTGAAGAAGACCAACGTCGGCCATTCTTAACATTCTTATCAAATGGACCAAAGCCTTCTTGGCTGTAACCATTAACATCAGCAGTGCGCTTGAATCCAGCAGCTTCGGCAGCGTCAAAGAAGGCTTTGAAAAGCGGATTCTTTGCTGGTCCTTTTTCTAAGTAAAGCGGACCGTCATGGCCACGATAAACCGTGTCATTTGGAACGCCAGTGGCATTCTCCATTTTCTTGAAGTAAGGCAAGCAGTGAGCGAAGTCCCAGCTTTCCATGCCTTTGTCAGCTGCCCAGCGTTCATAATCCAGTGGGTTGCCGCGCTGGAAAATCATGCCGTTGATTGAACCAGATCCACCAAGAATTTTGCCGCGCCCTTGGTAAACCTTTCGGCCGTTCATGTAAGGCTCTGGATCTGTTTCATACAACCAGTCATAGAACTTATTACCAATCGGAAAGGTTAAGGCAGCTGGCATTTGAATGTAAAGATCCCACCAAGAGTCTTTGCGCCCGGCTTCTAGTACTAGTACTTCGTTATCTGGGTTTTCAGAAAGTCGATTACCTAATACAGATCCAGCGGATCCGCCGCCGACTATCAAGTAGTCATATTCTTTGATAGTCATTAGAGATTTCCTTCTGCGGTATCGACGACGTTAGCAAGCAACATGGCACGGGTCATTGGGCCAGTTCCACCTGGCATCGGCGCAATCCATCCGGCCACTTCTGCGCAGGCGGGATCTAAGTCACCAAGCAAGCCAGCATCAGTTCGAGTGATACCAACATCGAGCAGAGCTGCACCCGGCTTGATCATGTCGGGCTTAATAAAATGGGGGACACCTGCGGCCGCAACCACAATGTCAGCACGCTTAATGTGCGCTGCCATGTCTTTAGTTCCAGTGTGGCAAAGTGTGACAGTTGCATTCTCACTGCGCCGCGTTAGTAGTAGTCCTAGTGGGCGACCTACAGTAACGCCGCGACCTACGATACAAACTTCAGCGCCATCAATGTTTACGCCATATGCGCGAAGTAATTCAACAATTCCACGAGGCGTGCATGGCAGGGGGGCAGGCTCGCCAAGTACTAAGCGACCTAAGTTCGTTGGATGAAGTCCATCAGCATCTTTGCGCGGGTCAATCGCTTCCAGAGCGGCATTTGAATCCAAGCCCTTTGGTAAGGGCAGTTGCACAATGTATCCAGTGCAGGCTGGGTCAACGTTAAGGCGAGCAATTGCATCCATCACGTCTTGCTGAGTGGCAGATGCTGGAAGGTCTTCCCGCACTGAAGTGATGCCTACTTCGTGGCAATCCTTATGTTTGCCACCTACGTAGGAATGTGAACCTGGATCATTGCCAACCAAGATGGTGCCGAGCCCAGGAAAAATTCCCTTTGCGTTCAATGCCGCAACGCGGATTGCTAAGTTTGCCTTTACTGCAGCCGCAGTAGCTTTACCATCGAGAATTACTGCAGTCACAGTGCCTACTTTTAGGTTAGAGAGTGTTAATTAATTTTACAGGTACTCGACTGCCGCATCAGTCAAAGCAGTCCAAAGATGCTTTGCAAACGATGCCCTTGGGAAAAGTAAGTAACAGTTTTCGCAACAGTGCCACATTATGAGTGGAGCCTTAGCAAGAACGCCCTGACTGCAAGCATCAATAGGAAAATGTTCATCCCGAAGGTCTTGCTCCCAGTAGTGCGCGAGCACATCTTTAGCACTTGGACCGTAAATTTCGATCTTGGTGCGCTGTGAACTTACATCTACCAATGAGATGTGATGAGATTCCTTGACCGGCTTCAAGAGTGCCGCAATGTCAGCAGTGCCGGTCAAGTACCACCAATCTGGTCCAAGACAAAGTGCGCTCACGCCACCGGCCGCTGGCAGTTCATCGCCAACAATGCAGGATGCGTTATTGCGAACAACAGTTCCAACGTTCGGGATCAAGGTAAGACCCAGAGCCTGGTTGACCGCTGCGAAACCAGTAGATTCTGGATCTACGCGTAGGTCGAAGCCAGGAGTAAACGGAACCTCTTGAATCAAAATGGCCTTATTGGCGTCACCGTACTTCGCGCCACCAAGTGGGCTCTTTGCAAACTCGAGATTAACCATCGCGACGTGTGTTCTCCTTGTCAACAAATACAGAATCGGTGATTACGCCCGTTACAACGCGATCTGCCATAGGAATTGCAATCTTCTCGCCCTTGCGAGCGAGACCATTGGCAACAAGTGCAAGTGCAAATGAACGACCTAATGCAGCAGAGTCGTAGGAGCTTGTGATGTAACCAATGTGCTTTACCGGTGGTGGGGTGTTGGCATCTGCGCCTGCAACTAAGTAAGCGCCCTCAGGAATTACGTAAGTGCCATCGTCAGCAAGGATTCCAACCAATTGATGGCGTCCTTCGCGAGCAGTGTCTGCTCGACTAAATGAACGCTTACCAATAAAGTCATCCTTCTTCTTAGACACAATCCAATCCATGTCAAGATCTTGTGGAGTTTGCGTGCCATCAGTTTCCTGACCAACAATTACGAAGCCTTTTTCGGCGCGAAGGACGTGCATGGTTTCGGTGCCGTATGGCGTGATGTTTAAGTCAGCGCCCTGTGCCATTACTGATTCCCAAATGTGCAAGCCATGAACTGCCGGGACGTTTATTTCATAGGCGAGTTCACCGGAGAAGGAAATTCTTGCGATTCGCGCAGGTACACCGGCAACATCCGCATGTTTGTTTTCCATGAATGCAAATGATTCATTAGTGACGTCAAGTGCTGGTGCTAGCCGGCTCATCAATTCACGACTCTTTGGACCAACGATTGCAACGGTTGAAATCTGTTCAGTTACTGAAGTGCAGTAAACCTCAAGATGTGGCCATTCAGTTTGCAGCCACTCTTCAAGCCAATCCAGAACTTTTGCGGCTCCACCTGTGGTCGTCGTCATTAGCCAATGATTTTCACTGATTCGAGTTGTGACTCCGTCATCAAATACCATTCCATCGACACCACACATCAAGCCGTAGCGACTCATGCCGACTTTCAAAGTTGAGAACATGTTCGTGTAAATCATGTCGAGGAACTGGCCGGCATCTTTACCCTGGATGTCGATCTTGCCAAGAGTTGATGCATCCATTACGCCAACGTCTTCACGAACTGCCGCACACTCGCGGAGTACGGCTGCATGCATGTTCTCACCATTTTTTGGGAAGAACCATGGGCGTTTCCATTGGCCAACATCTTCCATCGGAGCACCGCTTGCTACGTGCCAGGAATGAATCGGGGTAGTGCGCTCTGGATCCGAAAGCAATCCGCGGTCGCGTCCAGCAAGGGCAGCAAATGGAATTGAGATGTAGGGCGGACGGAATGTGAGCGAACCAATTTCATTAGGTGCTTTTCCAAGGGCTTGACCAATTAATCCCATTGTTGTGGTGCCACTGGTTTTACCTTGATCGTGCGCCGTGCCGATTGCGGTGTAACGCTTTACATGTTCGATACTTCGCATTCCTGCATCAATTGCGCGCTTGAAATCTCGGTAAGTTGCATCACGTTGATAGTCAACAAATGCCACTAATGCTTGCTCGCTTGATAGCTTTGGTCCGAAGAAGATCGCAGCGTCATCATCGCCACCAAATTCTCCAGCCAACATTCCAACGGTGCTGGTCAATGCATCAGAACGCTTAACAACAAAAGCGGCCAATTTCGCATCCCATGTTGGCTTAATGCCAATGAATGTGGCCAAGTGAACAATTGGAGTCCAGCCACCAGAAACGGCAACCAAATCGCTATCAATACAGGCTGCGTCGGAGCCATCTGGATTACCAATCGATACACACTTAACTGTTCCGGCATCCTTTGCGCATGAGTCAATCGCAGTCTTGCCAGTGATGATCTGGATACCTGCAGATTTTGCCGCATCGACTGAAGGACCACTTGGATCTTTTCTAATGTCAACAATGGCATTAACAGTTACGCCTGCATTACTTAACCGCACAGCATCGCGGTAGCCCTGATTGTCAACAGTTACGACAACGGCAGTCTTGAATGGATTTGCGCCACTTGCAACATATGTTGCTGCAGCGTGGGAAAGCATGATGCCTGGACGATCATTGTTTGCAAAGACTAAATGACGTTGAAAAGCACCTGTTGCAAGTACGGTGTGCTCGGCGCGAACGTGCCAAGTCCTGATGCGCGACATTTCAGTGTGAACTTTCGCATCAAGATGATCGGTACGGCGCTCGGTCGCAACGGAAAAACCTTGATCATACAAACCTTGGACAGTAGTGCGCGGCAAGTAAGTTACATTTTCGCGCGCTAACACTTCCAAAAGTTCAGTTGGAACACGCTGACCTAGGTAGACCAGATGTCCACCAGCCGTTGGCTTGTCGTCCATAACAATGACGCTTTTGCCCTGATCAGAAAACTTCTTTGCCTCCTCGAGACCAGCTGTTCCAGCACCTACAACAAGAACATCTACGTGACGGTTTGCTTTGTCATACCGCGAGTTATCACGAGTATCTGGCAAGTCACCAACGCCTTGTGCGCTGCGGGCAACCAACCCTTCAACCAATTCAACTGTTGTTGCTGGCTTCATTGGTTCGCCAGCACCAGAGTCGATGTTTACTAAAGCATTTGTTTCTTCAACCCAAAGTCCCATAACACCGCGCGGACGATTCTTGTAAGAGCTATCGGTGAAATGTAATACACCGTTACGCAGTAGAGCGGAAGCTAGGCTTTCGCCTTTTTCTCCGGAGTACCGCTTGCCATCAAATGTGAAATTTACTGTGCTCATGCGGGACTCTTTGGCTGTTGTGAGAATGGTTTGTAGGACGGTCCGAATTCGTGATTAATCGTGTTGCGCCAAACGTTGAACCAGCGACGGCACCCAGCGCTATGCACCCAGCGCTCAGCCATCCAACCCTTTGGATTGGAACGGATGAAAACAAACTTGGCCCACTCTTCGTCGGTCAAGTTGCTTGAATTTTCTGGATAACCAACATGTGCTTCGGAACCGTAGTGAAACTCAGTTTCATCGCGCGGACCGCAGTAAGGGCAAGGGATATGCAACATTGTTATTCCTTAGTGGGCCACGCCGGCAGCGCCGTGCTCATCGATTAAGTGACCAGAGGTGAAGCGATCAAGGGCATATGGTTTTGCTAATGTGTCGGGTTCGCCACTTGCAATAGTGGCAGCCATTACCCAGCCAGAGCCTGGTGTGGCCTTGAACCCACCAGTGCCCCAACCGGAATTAATAAATAGATTCTCAACTGGTGTTAGACCAATGATTGGCGATGCATCAGGAGCAATGTCTACGATGCCACCCCAAGTGCGAAGCATGTGCGCGCGTTCAAAGATCGGGAAAAGCTCGCAAGCTGCTGCAAGTTGGTGCTCAATCACATGGAAGCCACCGCGTTGGGCGTATGAGTTGTAAGAGTCAGTTCCGGCGCCCATTACCAATTCGCCCTTATGTGCCTGGCTCACGTAAACGTGAACTGCGCCAGACATGATGACGGTATCCAAAACTTGTTCGTTTAGTTCAGAAACAAGTGCCTGAAGTGGGCGGCTTTGCAATGGAACATCGAAGCCAGCCATATCAGCAAGAACTGAGGTGTGACCAGCAGCGACCATTCCGACTTTGTTCGCAGCGATGTCGCCCTGCGTTGTTTTGATGCCTTGGACTTTGCCATTAACAATGTTGAAGCCAGTAACTTCACAGTTCTGAATAATGTCAACACCCATGTCAGCAGCCGCCTTGGCGTAACCCCAGGCAACCCAGTCATGCTTTGCGATGCCACCACGAGGTTGGAAAGTAGCGCCCATAACTGGATAACGAATGTCTTCGCTGATGTTTACGATCGGTGCGATCTCTTTAACTTCTTCGGGAGTTAACCAAACGCTATCGACAGCATTCACATGATTTGCATAAAAGTTACGTCGCTTTGAGCGGACATCACTCACGCTATGAGCAAGAGTCATAACACCGCGTTGGCTAAAGAACATTTCGTAGCCAACTTCTTCTTCCAGGTTTTCCCAAAGCTTTAGCGAGTGATCGTAAATACCTGTCGATTCATCCCAGAGATAGTTAGAACGAATGATTGTGGTGTTACGTCCCATATTTCCGCCGGCAAGCCAACCTTTTTCAATTACTGCAACATTGGTAATAGCGTGGTTCTTTGCTAGGTAGTAGGCAGTTGCCAAACCATGGCCACCTGCACCGATGATGATTACGTCATAGGACTTCTTTGGTTTTTGGTCAGCCACCCAGAGAAAATCTGGGTGATCTGGAAGTTCTACGGTACGTCTACGAGTCGTTGTCGCCATAAGAGAAACCTTATCTTTGCTGAATTAAGAACGCAGTCTGGACATCGATGGATCGAACTGTGGGTCATCACTGACTGCAGCTGAATACATCGAGTCGAAGTACTTAACGGTTACTTGGGTACCAAGAGTGGTGTGATCAATTGGCAACCAGGCGTATGCAATTTGCTTGCCAATTGAATGTCCAAAGTAGGAACTGGTCGTGTACCCGACAGGAACACCATTTACAAACACTGGCTCTTTACCCATCACAACATGTTCTGGGTTATCAAATACCAAGCAAACCAATTTCTTGGTGATAGCTGCTGGGTCAAGTGCCTCAAAAGCCTCGGCGCCGATGTAGCCGCCGCCCTTGCGAACTGAGAATGCCAAACCAGCTTCATGCGGATTGTGTTCGCTGGTCATGTCAGTTCCGTAGGAACGGTAACCCTTTTCCAGGCGCATTGAGTTAAACGCTCCTCGACCGGCAGGAATGATGCCAAACTTTTTGCCAGCTTCCAGCAAGGTGTCCCAAAGCTTCAGCGCCATGTCAGCATCTGTGTAAATTTCGTAGCCAAGTTCACCGACGTAGGAAAGTCTCCAAAGTGTTGCTGGAACTTGATCTAAGTAAAGCGACTTGGCTTTGAAGTAACCAAAAGCTTCATTGGAAACATCGACATTTGTTAATTTCTCAACAATCTTGCGAGCGTGCGGTCCAAACAAACCAAGTCCAACAGTTCCTGAAGTTACATCCTTAATGTGAACCGTGTCTGGAGCTGCGGACTTTAGTCGGGCAACGTCAATTGCGCCATTTGCTCCAATCATGAAGTGATTTTCGCTTAAGCGAGTAACTGTCACATCAGAAAGAATTCCTGCTGATTTAGTCAATATCAAACAGTAGGTTACTGATCCGGGGGCCTTATCTAATTTTCCTGTGGTTTGCGCCATCAAAAATTCGAGTGCACCTTTTCCAGTTACTTCGATTCGCTTTAATGAAGTGATATCAAATAATCCAACATTCTCGCGAACGTATTGTGCTTCAGCCCCGATGATAGGTGACCAATATTGCGCCGACCAATCATCACGAGCAGGCGATGGATACTTGGCTACAAGTGCACTATTTGATTCATACCACTGTGGTCGTTCGTAACCCGATGCCTCTAGGAAGTAGGCACCAAGGTCTTGTTGGCGATGATAGAAACCTGTGGTGCGAAGTGGGCGCGGTTTTTCCATCGGCTGCAAGGGATGGATTACGTCATAAACTTCAACGTAGTTTTGGGCGCCACGCATTGAAATAAAATTTGGACCAAGTTGATGAGGTTCAAATCTATTAACGTCACATTCGTGAACGGCAAGTTGTGGGTGCCCATCGATAATCCATTCGGCTGTTGCCCGTGCGACTCCGACTGAGTGCGTAACCCAAACTGCCTCGGCAACCCAGAAACCCTTGAGTCCATTCCATTCACCCATGAGCGGGAAAGTGTCGACCGTGAACGAAAACATGCCATTCATGCCATCGACAATCTTGGCATCTTTGAGTTCTGGTAGAACTTTTCCAGCTAGGCCTTGAACTGGCTCCCACTCAGGAGCAGTAAATGCCATCTGGCTTGGCATGATTTCGGCTTGATCAAACGGCAGGATCTCTTCGGATTCAACCAAGAGCGGTCGATGTAAATAAGAGCCAATGCCCATTGCGTTGAATCGCTGGCGGAAGTACAAGTCTTCGCCCTGGTGACGCATTATCGGAATTGTGATTTCTTCAGTCTGATCTGCAAGCGAAGCAATATCTTCGGTCCAAGCAAGTTGATGGGCAAGTGGCTGGAAAGCTTTTGCCATTCCAAACATCCGGCCAACTTTAGGACCCCAAATACCAGCGCAAGAAATTACGATTTCGGCTGAGAAGAATCCTTGATCTGTTATTACACCAGTAACTTGCCCAGCTTCTTGTTCAATAGAAATTACTTCAGTGCGATCCCTAATAATTGCGCCACGGGATTCAGCAATTCTTTGTAGCGCTTGAACTGAACGCACTGACTTGGCGATGCCATCTGTTGGGCAGTAAATCGCACCAAGGATTGCACTTGGATCTAAAACTGGGTGTAGTTCGCCGGCGCGCTCAGGAGAGATAACTTCTGCTTCATATCCGTAGGCATGAAGCCATGCAGTACGACGGTGCAATTCTTTAAGGCGCTCTGGGGTAGTAGCGATTTCTAATGAGCCGACCTGATAAAAACCAGGACCTTCTTCGTGTTCAATCGTTAAAAGTTTGTTGATAGTTTGATCTGCCATTGCGGCAAGAGTCTTGTTGCCGGTTACTTTTTGTACCAAGCCAGGTGCATGCGATGTTGATCCACCAGGTGCTGGCATTGGACCTTGCTCAAGAACGGTTACATCGTTCCAACCGCGTTCAGTTAACTCGTCGGCAAGTGAACAGCCAACAATTCCGCCACCAATGATCACAATTTTTTTCACGAGCAATCCTCATTCGCTTAAAATACTATGTTGCGAACTATGCAACGTAGTGCATTGTGCGCAACAAGTCAATATTCCTCTCTTTTAAGTTTTCGGTCAAGCGGAATGCGCAAAGAAATAAAAAAGAACCGGTGAGCCCCGAAGGACTCACCGGTTCTGGTGACTTATTAGTCAGATTTAATTAAGCCGTGTTTAGCGGGCTTAATTACTTAAGCCAGCCAGCCACTACTTCAGCGTTGGCATCGATCCACTTCTGAGCAGCTACAGCTGGATCAGTTCCGGATTCGATGTCAGCTGCGACCGCGTTCTGGTCTGAATTTGTCCAAGTAAAGTTTTTAACGATCTTGGTGAAAGCATCGTTAGCATCAATAACTTTTGGAGTTGCTAGCTTCATTAGCGGTGACTCTGGGTAATCAGTTAGGCCGGAAGCCACGGCTGCATCCGTCCAGTCATTCGTAGGGAACTTGATACGAGCTAGTGGAACTTTCGCAAGGAAGTTCTGTGGCTCATAGAAGTAACCAATTGCTGGTGTCTTATCTGCGGCAGCTTTTGTGAAGACATCAATTAATGCCTGCTCAGAGCCAGTTGAGATAACTGTGAAGTTCAACTTGTTAGCTGAAATCATTTTTTCACCGATTGTGGTGTATCCCGGAGGACCTTCGTACCAAGCGCCCTTACCCTTTGATTCATCTGTGATGAAAAGGTCAGCGTAAGTGTTTAGGTTTGCTGAATCAGTGATGTCTGGATATTCATCTGCCATCCACTGCGGAACGAACATTCCAATGAGACCAATGTTGCCGTTGTTACCAACTTCAACAAGTGCGTCACGATCTGCCCATTCTTGCCAGCGGCCGCCGCCCCAATCTTCAATGATTAGGTCAACTGAGCCTGCTTCCATGGCGTCATATGTAACGCCAGCTTCGGCAAGTGTGACCTGACTGATGTCACAACCGTTTGCCTTGGCAATTTCAGTTACAACCTGTGCTGAGGCGGTGTAACCAACCCAAGCGTGCATAGCAATGGCGTATGAGCCACAAGCTGTGTCGCTTGCTGGTGCAGCAGATGCGTCTGCATCTACGCCTGCGCCGCCACATGCTGACAACAAAAGTGCAGCAGCTGTCGCAAGCACACTCGCTTTTGCAGCAACTTTCTTATTTCGGATCATTCTTATCTCCTCGCTCGGAAACGAGCTATCTTGCGATAGCTCTTCAAACCAACGTTTGTTAGTTTGAAATCTAGTGCTTGGGGCCCGAATTACGGGCCACCGTGTACTGGGCAATTCGGTCAATCATTAGACCAAGTAGCAAGATTGAAAATCCTGCGATCAGGCCTTTGCCCTGCAACTCCGGTTTTGATCCACCGACTATTACTAAATAACCGAGTCCACCGGCGCCAACAAAGCCGCCGATAACCACAACTGCTAGTACAAATATCAATCCTTGATTAGTGGCAAGGAGTAGGGACTTCTTTGCCGCGGGAAGTTGTACTTTCGTTATCAATTGCCACTTAGTGGAACCTGTAGAAATCGCCGCTTCAATCATATTAGTTGGCACTTCACGGATGCCCTGACCCACGATTTTAACCACGATAGGTATGGAATAAACGATTCCAGTGGCAATAGCGGTAAACCGAGAGGGTCCAAAAAAGCCGAGCATTGGAATTAAATAGACAAATGCAGGCAGGGTTTGACCGGCATCCAAAATTGGACGTAATGCTCGTTCTGCGCGAGTGCTGCGCCCGATCCAGACGCCAACAACTACACCGATAAGCATGGTCAACATAGTTGCAACGATGGTTTGCGTGAACGTAACCATAGTGTCAAACCAAAGACCACTTGCCACTATTGCAAGCAATAAGGAGATAGTTACGAATGCTGACCTGAGGCCACCGAGAATTAATGACAACAATGAGATCATTGCCACCGTCAAGAACCAAGGAGAATTTGAAAGTACGCCTTCAAGCGGATTCAAAATTCCCTTAGTGACAGCCTTAGCTAAACCTGTAGTGAGAAATTCAAGATTTTCGGTAACCCAGAAAATAAATGATTCAGTGACGTTTGCAACAGGCTTACTTATATTTATCTGTTCCGGAAAGTAAGCGGCCCAAGCAAATTGTCGGGATAGCACAATGCAAATAATCGTCGCGACTCCCGATGACATAAGTCCGAGATTGCGACGCCTTCGAGCTCCAGCAGGTGCAGGCACGAAAGACTCATCAACCGAAATAGCGGCAGAGGTGCTGCGATCGAGCATGATTGCAATCAACACAACTGCAATTCCTGCAACGAAGCCACCACCAACATCTCGAATAATTAGGGCATCGATAACTGGTTTACCTAAGCCTGGCGCCCCAATCAAAGCTGCAATTACAACAAAAGATAGCGCTGCCATAACTGTTTGGTTTACACCCAAAATGATTGTGCGCGAAGACATGGGTAGTTGAATTTTTTTGAGCAACTGGATTTTTGTCGTGCCCATTGAAGTTCCAGCTTCAACCGGACTAACTGGAACGCCGCGAATTCCAAAAGCAGTTAAGCGAACTGCAATCGGAATGCTGTAAACCATAGTTGCGATAGTCGCTGACGCTGGTCCAATCAAGAAGAACAGCGCAAGTGGCGCAAGATAAACCAGGGTAGGCAGAATTTGAGCTAGATCCAATATTGGAGTTACTGCTTTCAACGCACGATCTGAAAGACCCGCCCAGATGCCAATTGGAATTCCTATTAGGAGCGACATAATCACGGCGGCCAATGTCATAGCAAGAGTGTCCATAGAGTCGGTCCAGAGTCCGAGCGCGCCACACGTGAAAATCAAAATGACTGCGGCAATTGCCATTCGTAAATGCGACACTGCGTAGACCACGAATCCGATGATGGCAATAACGCCGAGCCATCCAAGTAGCGGAATACTTGAACCCCCAGAGGGAATAGCAATTATTTCTCTGATACTCGTTACAAATCCATCTATGAACTCACGGATCGGATTAAAGAAGTATTTAAAGCTGGCGCCATCACTTCTATTTGCTCGAATTGATCGAGCAAGTGCGGCAGCCCAATTGGTTACCCCAGTATCCTCTGGCACTGCCAATGCGAGTGTTGACTGCCCTTGGAAAATTTTGGCAAGCACAGCCCAAGCCGCAAATAGAATTGCAATTAACCAACGACGCTTAAGTATCCTTGGTGTTGCAATAAATATTGATTCCTTGGTATCACTCATCCGTGGCTACCGCCTCCGACAAGTAGCAAGATGTCTCGTGGCGTAATGAAACCGAGCGTTGTATTGCCATCAACAACCGCAACTGGTCCATCAGCATCCAGGATCGCAGCCGTTGCATCACGGATTATGGTTCCTGCTGGGATGGTTCGGCCACTTGCAGTTTCGCCACCAGTAATTGGTCGAGCGATAGTGCGCACTGTCAGTACGTGTGATTTAGGTACATCGCGTGTGAAGTCAGCTACATAGTCATCAGCTGGATTGGCAATAAGTTCCTCGGCTGTTCCCATTTGAACTACGGCGCCATCGCGCATGATCGCGATGCGATCTCCGACTCGCAGTGCCTCAGCTAAATCATGTGTAATGAAAACCATGGTCTTCCCAAGCTCTTCATGTAACCGCATAACTTCAGCTTGCATATCACGCCTGATGAGGGGATCTAAAGCGGAAAAGGGTTCATCCAAGAACATGACGTCTGGATCTACGGCAAGAGCGCGGGCTAAACCAACACGTTGTTGCATACCGCCAGAAAGTTGCTCTGGGTAGGCCTGCGCAAAACCCTGCAATCCAACAAGTTCAATCACTTCATTTGCCCGGGCATGTCGCTGTTCTTTGCTCACCCCGTTGACTTCAAGTGCGAATGCGATATTATCAATAACTTTGCGATGCGGAAGTAAACCAAAGTTTTGAAAAACCATAGAAAATTTAGTTCTGCGCAGTTCGCGAAGCCGCGCATCGGATGCCTTGAGTACGTCTTCACCATTCATAACAACGCTGCCCGAAGTTGGTTCGATCAAGCGAGTGAGACAACGAACCAAAGTTGACTTACCCGATCCGGAAAGACCCATAACTACGAAAACTTCCCCCGGCGCTACTTCAAATGACACATCGCGAACAGCTGCAGTATTCCCAGTTTTCTCGCGCAGCTCGGCTCGTGGCAGTGCTGCGTCGGGACTACCAACAATTTTTTCGGGATTAGGACCAAATACTTGCCATAGATTATTTACTGAGATCGCACTATTGCTTTCAGACATCTACTTTCCCTTTCGTTTGTACAAACCATGCTGTTGGAGCAGGGGCTAGATTTTGCCAAATATGTTTATGTTCTAAATACTCCGCAAGTCCAGCTTCGCCAAGTTCGCGGCCATTTCCGGACTGCTTAAATCCGCCCCACTCTGCTTGCGCAACGTATGGGTGATAATCGTTTATCCAAATCGTGCCATGGCGCAATTGCCGAGCAACGCGCTGTGCTTTCTCAGAATCGCGAGTCCATACTGCGCCAGCGAGTCCGAAGATCGTGTCGTTCCCAAGCTTGATTGCTTCATCTTCAGTATCGAAAACTTCTACTGTAAGTATTGGGCCAAAGGATTCATCTTGCACACAATTCATTTCAGTTGTGCAGTTATCGAGCACAGTCGGTCGGTAGAAGAAGCCGTTATCAAATTGCGCGCCTTCGGGACGCATTCCTCCTGCGCGCAAAATAGCACCTTCGGAAAGCGCATCAGCAACATAACGTTCAACTTTGTCTCGGTGCGCTGCGCTTATCAAAGAACCAGTCTCGGCATCGGGATCCGTTGCCCCACCAAGTCGAATTAGATCTGCGCGCCGCGCAATTTCAGTTACTACTTGCTTATGGATTTTTCGCTCTACTAGTAAGCGAGCTCCAGCAGAACATACTTGCCCAGAATGTAAAAACACAGCGGTCAAGGCATTATCAATTGCTGCGTCAAGATCGGCGTCCGCAAAAATAATATTTGGATTTTTGCCCCCAAGTTCTAGAGCTACCCGCTTTACAGTTTCCGCAGCGTTTATCATCAAGCGTTTCCCAGTCGTCAAACTGCCTGTGAAGGAAACCATGTCGACGCCTGGATGGGTACTAAGTGGACCGCCGGCCACTGCGCCAGAACCAAGAACAAGATTTGCAACACCTGCGGGTAAACCAGCTTCGCTAAACACATCCATCATCATCGAAGTGGTAGATGGCGTTAACTCACTTGGCTTAATGACAAAAGTGCAACCAGATGCAATTGCGGGCGCCATCTTCCATGACGCTTGGAGTAGGGGATAGTTCCAGGGCGTGATCATTGCAACCACACCGATGGGTTCGGTAGTCATAGTGCTTCGAACATTTTCTCTTCCTGGATCAACTTCGCGCTCATGATTTTGTGGCGCGAGAGTTGAAAAATACTTGAACACTGAGATCACATCTGCAATGTCATACTGCGCTTCGACTAATCGCTTGGCAGTATCTTCTGACTCTGCTGTAGCGAATAACGCTTTGTCGCGTTCGAGAATGTCAGCCACGCGTTCCAAGATTTCCCCGCGTTGTTCGCCAGTAAATGAACTCCAATGGCCTGCGTCAAAAGCATTACGGGCAGCATCTATTGCGGCAACTGTGTCTGAGGCACCTGCTTCATGGAAGGTGGCTACTAAGTGGCCATCTGCGGGATGCAAAACATTTCTGATCTCCCCCGAAGAACTACCTTGACGCTTTCCATTGATGAAGAGTTCAGTCCTATTTTCGTAAGCCATAGATGAAAACCTTACTCGCGCCAATAATTAGGACTTCCAGAAAGTTTAGCCGCACTGGCTTTCACTATTTGGCCTAATGAATCAAAATCTTTTGGTTTTAGCCGACTTGCGGGACCAGAGATGACTAGCGCTGCCGCGACTTCGTCGTGCACATCGCGGATCGGCGCAGCGACTGCAACGAAATCCGCTTCCATCTCTTGATAAGCAACGGCGTAACCAAGTTCTCGCACCTGAGCCAATTCTTTTTCTAAAACATCACCTGAGGTAATTGTGTTTGGCGCTAACTTTTCCCAGGAATCTGGTCTAGCTGCTAACCGTGCTGGCTTATCCAGCCAGGCAGTTAAAACTTTTCCAGTTGCAGTGCAGTGGGTTGGCACACTTTGCCCAAGCCAGCTTCGCATCGAAACCATGGAAGGTCCCATAACTTGATCAACGTAAAGAACGCGATTGTTATCAAGTACTGCGATGTTGACAGTCTCACCAACCTGTTTTGCCAAGGCTCGGGTTACAGCCCGCGAGCCAGACACAACATCGAGAGAACTAGTGACTGACCCAGCCAGTCGAACTAATCCAAGACCTAGGCGGTATCTGCCACGATCGGATACTTGTTCGACTAAGCCATGAGCTAGCAGTGATGACATTAAGCGCGACGCGGTTGATTTGTGAACACTTAAATCGGCAGCAATTTGGGTTACGCCAGATTCACCCCGTTGGGCCAAGATTTCCAGGATGGCAATTGCCCGATCAACGGACTGAACCGAACCCGTATCTGTTAACGAAGTGTTGCCCATGGCGCAACGTTATGCGCCATGGGCAACACTTGTCTTGAAAATACAAAACTTCCTAGAATAAACCGACTACTTGGCCGTTTTCCAGTTTGATGGTGTTTGCAGCTGGAACCTTAGGTAGGCCAGGCATAGTCATAATGTCGCCAGTAA
>ERZ888423.891-NODE-891-length-28753-cov-44.175413_pt1 | contig 28753 bp, 29 predicted proteins | sample MGYA00520523_ERZ888423 | MGnify/ENA primary metagenome ERZ888423 (study PRJEB32303, sample SAMEA104408611) | aquatic metagenome | biome: Brackish water; feature: Pelagic; material: water | place: Baltic Sea | collected 2014-06-08T10:24:00 | depth 30,27 m ...
ACCCGTTGAGATAACACAATCCATTGTCTGCTCCTCGTTGCGCATGGTGCAACCCACTCGACAACGTGCCTGATGCACCATCGATCATTGCCTGATCAAGTGCCGCGAGTACACCACCAGTGCTTGCCAAAATGCTTGCAAGGAACCGTGGGTGTTTGCCCCACAGTTCGTCGAGGTACTGCGCGTCGTGTATCTGAAGTAGTTGCTCACGGGTAACCGACCGGGGAGATTTGAGGACCACTCCCGAGACTTCGCCTTGCTCGATCATGCGCGCGAGAGGTTCCGCCTTCGTGCGTGTCTCTGCATCGTTGGGGTTTACATATTCGTCGTTGTAGAAGACCGTGAGTGTCGTGTTAGTTGTCGTATTCATGTCCCTATGTAACGCACTGAAATCACATTTATGTGATCACTAACTGTGGCCTCAACTGTGTAACACCCATACGCCATACTGGCTTTGTTCAACAACACGTATCCACTTTGGTGGGTACGTGTTTTTCATTTCTATGGGAGGCTTTATGGACATTCGAGCAGCAATTGGATTATCACAAGAGATGGCGCGCAATATTTGCTCCATCCATATCTCAAATGGCAACGCGACAGCACCACACTGCATTTCGTGTGATCAGGAATACCCATGTTCGACCCTGCAGTTTGCCAAGACCATTGAGATGATCACGGTGACGGCTGTACGTGGGCCAGGCACTCATCGACCGATGCTCAATGCAATGGAGAAATGGGTGATTGATGCACTGCAAAACATCGGCCATTGCGCTCGCCTGCTGTTTGACGAACGAAGCGATGAATATTCACAGATATTTGAGCAACTGACGCTGCTGCACGGTCTGACTGGCATCACCCAAACAGGATTGGGTGGAGAAGCTCACAGCAGCCTGCAAGTCAACTTGATACACCCAAAGTTTCGCGAACCAATCCCGATGTGGGCACTCAAGGCCAATCTCATCACGCAACAACTCTCGATCATTTTGTGGCTCAATCCAGGCGATACCAGTGCAACTCGGCCGTTCTTGGTCGACCTCATGATCAAGTCAATGAGCACACTTCAGGTGGCTGATCTGTTGGATTGGTGGCAGAACCCAGACATGTCACCATCCTGTTTTGTCGACTACGTATTGCCCCCAAATGGCACGGTGGTGCTGGAAACACTGACGACCCTGGTGGCCGCTACAACCGAGATATCCAGCCAATTGAGCCCAGATCTGGTCTTTGACTGGGGAGATGTTTACCCAGAATGAGCACATTTGTACCAACTTTGTGCGTTTTTAGGGTATCGCCCCAAATGCCGTGCAAGAGAACATATGTTCGTCTACACTCGCAAACCCACCCACAAGACACTCCCTGGAGGACACCATGACCACTGACAATCCACGGTATTCGGAAACCGAACGCGCTGCCCTAGAGCGGCGACTTCGATCGGCCCTCGCCGATGCTGGACTGAGTGGCACATTGTCACCCGGTTCGGTTCGCATTACCGAAGAAGGAGTGTCATTGAACATGAACATGAATGAAGCACGTTGGTTCACCAACCAGATTTCTGATCTGGCAGAAGGTTCCAGCAATCCAGTGGTGTCTAGTGTAAACGCAAAAGACAAATCACAAATCGAGTTGGCACTGTTGTTTGAAGAAGTGCACACCATCCCAACCGGATACAAACCTGCGAAGGTGCAAGTGAAGGTGGCGGCATGAACGCAGACCTCGGCACTATTCCTGAAGAAGAACTCGACCTCATTAACTGTGCGGTACGCATCTGCGAACCAACAGAAAAAGAAGGTCAGGGTGTCCTCGTCACATGCATTGATGGAATCCGCACATGGCAAGTGAGTGAACGTGAATACAGCATCACCGTCCGCGGAGAGCAGCAAAACTTCACTGGAACCTATCTCGTTCCCGGTCGTTTGATTAAGGGTGCAGCATCATTCGGTGACATGGCACATAGTTGCAACATCTCAATCAAGAACAACTTTGCAATTGCAACTTCACCAGCTGGTCCATCAATGCGTCTTGCAACTGCACTCAAAGTTCCCGAGTTTCGTACCTTTGGTCAAAAGAATGTTGTCCAGGCACGAGTCGAATACCGTGACCTGCAACGCATGAGTTCACTTCTTGGTGATGCACCAATGAATTATCACGATTTTGAAACAATGTTTGCACAACCACCTGTTGGTCGCATTGAAGTAACCAAGGGTCTCATCACATTAAAGCGTTCGTGGCAATACGTCGGGTGTCCGGACACTGAATTGACCTTGGCAGCAAAGACAACCAAAACGGGTTCATTCACTTTTAACCACATTCACTTTGACATGGTTCTCAATCTTCTCTGGAGCATCGGCGAGGCAACAGCAACCATCAGTTTTGATCCGGAAAACGGCGAATACCTCGAGGTGCACACCGAAAAGGTTTCAATCCATTTCAAGTTGATGTTGGACGGGGCAGCACAATTCTTTCCACAGGTAAAGGATTACCTGACGAGTCGCAATATTGAGTACCTCGTACACGATGGTGGACAAATTGCAGTTAAGTACAAAGACATCAAGGTTCGTTTGCAATTGTTTGATGGATCCGAACCCATTTTGAGGTCGACGGTAACCGTTTTGCACAACGTCACCGAGAGCGTCAAGTTATTGCGTGAAATCAACCGTCTCAATGCAACACGAGTTGGCAACCGCATCTGGATCGACAACAAAATGTTGGTTGTTGGATCAGAGATGCGTTGCGACGAGACCAAGATGTTGACACCGATTCTTGATGGACTCGTACGCGAGGCGCGTTACCTGGGTGGTTTATTAGGACCACTGTATGGTGGCACTACACCTGCAGCGGCCTAATCGGCCACTGCGAGCATGTCTGTCCACACCTTGCCAAGGGCGTGGTGGAACGCGTGTCCACGCGAGTCAGCAACACGGTTCTTGAAGTTGTCATAGTCGAGCATGTCGACAGTGGTTGTGAGCCAGACCTTGTAAATGTCGTCGGATACAAGTACCCGGTAGCCATAGTCGGCAAAGGGTGTCTCGAGAATCTCAGTCTCTGAGAGCTCGGCCAACACCTCAAGTGATTGCCTGTCGCGTGAACGAGCAGTGATCTTGGTCGGTGAATCAACCTTGCGTACTGCGCTCACAAAACCTGTTTCAGTGAATACCCACATATCTATTTGCCTCCTTCGTTGAGAAAAAACTGTGCCCAATACTGCTGCATTTGTTCTGGAACTTCAAACAACCAGTCAACTTCGACTGTAAACCCTTCTTCGCGCTGATTTCGCGTATAGCCATGAACCCCCTCGATGGCAAGGAAGGTACTAAACGAACCTGATTCGTTGGTACACGTGACATTTGCGATGACTGGTGCCGGAGCGCCTGCCTCATCGACACCAGTGATGATGTATTTGTGTGGTTTCTTCATTGATCTCTCCGATCGGTTGGTGGTGAATAATTGGGGACAAAGTTTGGCCCGGTACTTGCGCACCGGGCCAAACACCTTGCATTAGACGAGAAAGGGGTTACTCGTCTTCTGCGTCCTTGCCCGTCTCAAAAAACACGCTTGAGTCATACGACTCCATCGCACGCTTCTTGTCGCGCATGTTTGACATTCCACGAGACATGCTTGCAAATGCCTTTCCGGATCCGTCTGTATTTGCCTGAAACTGCTGGGTTGAACCGTGGTCATAACCCATCGCTGCCGCATCTGCATACGCCGTGATTGCTGCCGAGAGGTAGACAAATGTCCAACCCTCTGCCTTGCACTGCTCGATCAACTGGGTCACACGTGCCAAGTTGTATTCGCGACTCTCGTTTTCTTGTCCGTCAGTGATGGTTACAAACATCACATCTTCGGTTTGAAGACCGGTTGCCACGCGTGCTGCTTGCTCTACTCGAATACGACCGATTAAAAGACCGGTTGCATCAAGAAGTGGAGTGCCACCTCGTGGTTGATAACTGGTTCGATCCAGCTTGGTCATCTCTGCAATGGGGATGCCTGCGTACATCACGTGTGCTGGATCTTGCGAATCGAACTGGATCACGGTCAGTTTTGCGTCTGGACCATTTTGTGCTTGTTCTGCAACCGTTTGGTTGAAACCGCCGATCACATCACTTGCAATTGACTCCATCGAACCGGAACGGTCGACGAGGATGTACATGTGGGTGACCTTTGGTGCTGGTGCTGCTGGGTTTGGGGTTGGATCTGTCATTGAATTACCTTTCGTAGAGAATTGTTGTACCTGTAATACGCACACAGGTCCCACATGTGTGACATGTGGAACCAGGGGGTGCTTATGCCGCGTAACGCTGGCCGATTTGCTGGATGCAATAACCCACATCTAGTGGGTTTTGCTTGTGCCACTCGAGAACCGAATTGAACAGTGCGTCGCTTTGTTCCTGGGTATTGCCCTGTTGCGCTGCAAACCACTGGATTGCGTCTCCTGCGTAGATCATCGCTGCGATCGGACGTGCCGCTCGGATCTGACCGAGTGCTTCGATCGGGTCGACCCCATTGGTGATCAGTGCAGTGAATGCCGCTGATGGACCACGGTTGACACCCATGTGACAGTGAATCACTGCTTTGCGATTTGGGTTGCCAAACACCAGTGCTGCTGCTGCTTTGATCGCCTCAAACCATTCTGGAGTGCGCCTGTCGCCTTCGTCGTCTACACCCAACCAGTGGTAGATGATGTGCGGTGCGATTCTTGCCACGAGTGACTCGTGTGATGCCTCGCCGCGGAGGTCGATGATGTCGGTGACACCCTCGCTCACCCACTTTTGAAGTTGTGCGACTGCTTCAGAGTCGTATTCGGGTAGGTCTCCGCTGACTGCAATCTGGTCGTTTACCCAACACAGAGTGCGCCAAATTGTGCCTGCATTGCTGGGTCTTGCCTCTTTGTTGTAACCAAAGATGTGGTGGGGTGTCTGTCGGTATCTCATCTGTATGCCTTTGTCCTTCTGTCGGTAGTTGTTCCCCCTTTAAACGCACCGATGGGACAAAAGTGTGACGCTACAAACGGGCGGCGAGGCCTGACGCGCGGCGAATGGCCTGAGACACTGCACTTCGCAATACTGCTTCTGATCCAATGATGGTCAAGCGATTCTTGGTGCGAGTGATCCCGGTGTAAAAGAGCTCGCGGGTAAGGATCCGGCTCGACTCATTTGGAAGAACGACGATCACTTCGTCATATTCGGACCCTTGACTCTTGTGAATCGTGAGAGCGTGCACGCTCTCGACATCTTCAAGACGCATTGTGGGAACCAATCGGAATGTGCCACCATCACTAAATGCGCCAACTGGCTGACCATCAGCATCGGGCACGATGATCCCAACGTCGCCGTTGTACAGATCTACCGACCTGTTATTGCGCGTGACCATCACCGGGCGGCCAAAGTACCACCGAAGCTCGGTGTAGGCACCGAGTTCGTGCTCTACGAAACCATTCCAATAACTCACACCTGTTTTACCTTCGCGATGTGCGCACAACACTTGTAGTTCTTGACGCTTATTGAGAGCCGATTGTGGATCAGAACTCTTTGCGGCATCATGCAGCTGCCGAGCATGATCCACAACTTTCTTGCGTACGTCTACTAGTGCGTCCTTGTCGGTATCTGGATTGATCCATGAAATCAGTGTCTTATTTGCTTGCAGGTACCCAATAACCGCATCTACATGCTTAGGGTTGCCGAGGGTTTGACCATCAAGTGGGGTTTCTAGGCGCAAGAGACGTGCAAGCCCATCGATCTCTGGTGGGAGACGCCATTGATCTCGCATTACTTTTGTTTGAGAAAATAACACTGAGCCTTTTTGTGTCGCCACCTTGGCAATATCACCAAGCACTGAGCCAGCATCAACACTTGCAAGTTGGTCTGGGTCACCAACGAGAAGCAACGCCGCCGATGGGTCTAACGCTTCTACAAGTCGATACATCATGGATGACGGCAACATCGAAGCTTCGTCAATCACCACCCAGTCAAATGGCAAGTAGTTGTCAGCATTGAATTTGTAACGCGTGTCTCGAGATGGGCCAAAACCGAGTAGCGAATGGACTGTGCCGGAAAATGCCAAGTCAATTGCTGCGCTCACAGCATCCCAATCAACATCTTTTCCCTCTGGCAACTTTTTGAGTTCATCGCATTCACGCAACAACACTTCGCGCATGCGCGCAGCCGCCTTGCCCGTAGGTGCTGCGAGCGCAACTCTGACATCACGTTCACCTTTTCTAAAGCGTTCAATAAATTTCATCGCAACTTCGCGAGTTTTGCCTGTGCCCGGACCACCAAGAACGATGTGTAGGTGCTGTGCATTGTTGCGCGTGAGTGCTGCAGCAATTGCACCCTCTTCGTCAAATGACCGACCGAGGTAGATACGACTCTCATCGACGATTAACGGTGTCGTCGCACCAGAACCACCGAACAATAAAGGGCAAGTCTGAGTTGCGCCCAGCCATGTTGCTGAATCGGTTGGCCATTCGAGTTGTGCCTTTACGCCTTCTGGTGTGAGCCAGTCAGAAATGTGGTCGAGATCAATACATGTATGACGGTCTCGGGGTGTGCGCAGTGCGAGACAGAGCAGCAATGTGCCTAAAAGATCGGGTTCGGTACCACCGTTGCGAACAACCATCGCAATAAGAGTTTCAGCCGCTGCGACATCTGCTGCTGCGACCACATTGGCTTTGAGATATGCGTTCAGATTGATTTGAGTCATCAGATGGGCTTCTTTCCAGCAAACAAATCACTTAATGCAGACCACAAACCTGCTGGTGCTTGCCAAGTAAATACCCCATAACGATGACCGTTTGCATCGACCGGCGTGTCTGGCCCAACCATTCCGCGCAGAAACCCGTAGGCAATCCCCTTTATGCATGCATCGTGATTGGCATTGGGAAGTCGCCAACGCAACATTCGGTACACACTTGTTCCATAAATGAGTGCCTGCAAGATGTAGTGAGCCTCTTCCATTTTTTCTTGAATGTGCTGTGGCGAGTAGCCCGCAATTGGGGATGCTTCTCCGTCACGATGCATCTTGTTGCTCTTGTAGTCGGTGATGGCCAGCAATGGCTGTTCACTCGTGCTACCAGGCAATCGAAGTAATGCATCGAGCGATCCATTAATCAGACCAGCGATTGGAATGTCAAAAGAATCGTCAGTAAGTGCAGTGGCATAGTCGCGAAGCACATCGGTTGGACTCAATACAGACAACAAGACACGACCGATGTCGCTGACCTGAATATTTGCATGGCTCAATGCGACCGACATTTCGAAATCCATTTCGGCAAGTCGATCGTTGGGATCAATATCAGCGAACGAGACATCACCAAACGCCCCACCGAATGGGGTTTCAAGCGCGCGGGTGAGCATGGTGGTAAGCGGCTCGTGATAGCCACGCAACAGACTTGATGTGGCTATTTGTTCTACGGCCCTTCTCACTTCATCGCGCAATGGCCGTACCGATGTATCAACGATCTCAAGAATGTTGTGAATCTGATCTCCAACATTTTTTCCCGATGGGAGAGCCGGAATAGTGACCGACTCCAGGTGATCCAACAACATGATGTTTTCTGCACTCATCAATTCGTTAACTTCTTTTCCAAATTCATCATTTCCGCGCCCAGGTGCCTCGAAATAGTCGCGACGTTGCGACTTTGATCGAATATCCATAATTCCCGAAAATGAAGTTCGGCGATATGACTGCACAGTTGAAGCAGATATTTGCGCACAGCGAAACCTGCTGGCATCAGGCTTGGCATGCACGGCCTGATAATCCTTGAGTGTGGCAACACTTGCAATATCTCTTTTTTGTGGCATATTCGGGACCATGGCCGGCAAGATGCTCTGCGCGTTATCTACAACGAGCACCGTCAAGTGATACATGGTGCGCGTGAGTGCCACATACATGACTCGGCTCATTTCGGCTTTTTGTGCTGCCGTTACAGCATTTTGCGCCGCAATTTTTGATGCATCAGTTGACTCACTGAGCCCGTGCACAATGTCAACAACACGTTGGTTTTGATTGTAGAAAACTGGTGCACCACGAAGTGTCGTTGAAGGTTTCCAGAGGTCTGCAACGACTACGCAAGGAAACTGCAAACCCTTGGCACTGTGAATCGTCATGATCTGCACAGCATCGACGTCGCTCTCAACTCTCCTACTCACCAAATCACTCGTTTCATCTGCATCAATCAGTGAGATGAATACTTCAAGTGCGTGGCTCGGTGAACACGGTTTACCCTCAGTTGCCGCATGCAAAACATCCAGCACATGGGCAAAGTCGGTGACGTTGCGTTCTCCTGCAGACCCTCTCGTTAATTGGGTCATGATCTGATCGTCGGCACTCATTGCCCCTGCAAGAGAAGCAATGCCTCCAAACTGCAACACAGAACGCAGTTCACCCACTCGATTTTGGATTCGTTGCAATTCGGGATCGGAAATATCTTGCTCACTACGCAATGACAATCCAAAAAATGGGGATCCAGCAGCCCGAAGGGTGCGACCGACATCCGTAATCCGTTCCATGAGTTCGAGCAGTGAACGAACATGGCCGGCCATTGCGCCGTCCATCACTGACTCTGTTCCATTGCTTACAGCCGGAATCTTAAATTGTTTGAGTTTGCGCTCAATTGCCCTACCAGTTGCCTTGGCTTTTACGAGTACACATATGTCTTTGGGTTCAATTTTGCGCTGTGTTCCATCGATAGTGAGTTTTCCCACTGTCAAAAGTTCATGCACCACTTGTGCGGTCGGTTTATCAAGTCGATTTTGGCTCGTTATTTTGCCAACATCAACAAAATCAACTGCGTTCCCTGGACTAAATCGAGTCACATTGTTTTTATCGCTGGCATTGACATTGATATACGGAATCTGGTCTCCAAAGAACATGCCCTCTAGCGCAGCATTCAACTGATCGAGGACAGGCTTATCTGAGCGATGGTTGGTGGTCAGCGTTCGCTTCTTCGCGGGATCTATACGAAGCACGAATGCGTGAACATCCGCACCACGAAATCCATATATTGCCTGTTTCGGATCGCCAACCGCGATTAATGCTCGGTCGTCTTGGTCGCGTGGAAAGAGTGCATCGAAAAACGCCCATTGCAACTTGTCAGTGTCTTGAGCCTCATCGACAATGGCCAACTTGAAGCGCGATCGAATGTCTTCAATAAGCGCAGCACGCGAAGAATCTGTAACTACATCATGTGCTCGCTTCAACAAGTCATTAAAACTTGGATGATTAAGGGTCGCCTCTTGAACACGATCCTTGCACTCAGAGATCATTTGGAGATATTCATCCAAAAACTGCTGATCCTCGGCGGACAACGGTTGTGTCTCGTCGAACGGATTCTGCGATGGATCTAACCATGGCTCAGTAAATGGGTCGGCCAATAACTTGGCAACTACTTCAGCCATACGATCTGGACTTATGCGAGATATATCAACACCGGCAACAGCCCGTGAAACAATCGCATCATTTACAACCTCTGCTACGACACGACCCGTGATGTCCTCTTCTCCGACACCGCCCAGGCTTACGCCAGCAAGGTGCAACACCTTGGTGCAGACACTATGAATTGTAGAAATGGTGGCACTATCAAACTCAACCAAGGCTCGTTGAAGTCGACGAATCATTGCATCAACATCATTCGGGAAAGTGGCCAATAGATGACTTGCCATTACATCTTCGATATTGGCCTTTCTGCTGCGTAATTGATCACAAGTGCTGATCGCAGCGCCACGAATACGATCACGCAGTTCGGCCGCAGCAGTGCGGGTGAACGTAGTTACCATCACTTCACCGATACGCAGGTTTTCGTCTGTGGCTAATTCACGCACCAATAATGCAGCAACCGAATAGGTCTTTCCTGTGCCAGCACTGGCCTCAGCGACCATGCCGTTGAGGATCGGTTGATTTGCGAGATCGAGTTCGATGTTGCTCATTTGACGAGGTACTCCGTTTTGGTGTCTCTATCTGGAAGTGTGAGCAACTTTTGATGCTGTTTCCAAAATGCAAGCACAGCGCTCTTTGCATGGAATACATCTTCAAAATCTGGATTACTACCAAAAACTAAAAATTCATCTGACGTATGAAAATCATCACTCGACACAAATACATCGAACTCATTTGCCATCTCTTCATCAGCCGCAGTCGCGGTTTTGCCAAAACTGGCGCATGGTGAGACAAGCGCCGTGCGAGCCATGTCACTCAGTTTGCTGAGCCGTTCTTTAGCTTGTGCTTGTGTCATTGACTGATCAAGCACAACGGTACGTTCACGTACAACATGCGTTTCATCTTTTGGCCACTTTTCGTGGCGAGCCAACACATAACCATTCTTGATCGGAATTCCAGCCGCTCGAGCAATTAGTAAACGAATTGCCAATCTTTGCAAAGCCGGACCGTACTCATAAGTTTTGGCTGAAGCCCTGAAATAAACGGCTGTTGCGATCATTTCCGACCCCTGAGTACACATTGGAATCGCACCAACAACCTTTACCCCAGGCGCGATATCAATATCTACATCGACCGATTTAAGTGCTGCAACGTCAATTGCTTTCGCAGCAAGATTTGCTTGCATGGCTTGCACCAATTCATGCACTTCATCAATCGCTTCATCGCTAAACGGTGCTGGAGGTATTACTCCTGAACGACGAACTTCGGCATCCCAATCATCAATTGCGCCTTGAGATGGATGAGTTGATGTGAAGAACAGTAATTCTTTAGCTAAACGAGCCGACACTTTTTTGTCGATCGTTAATGGGATTGTGGCAGGAATTTCCTTCTCGTTCTTCCGATACGAAAAAATATCAAGTGTTTGGCGCACGTAGATATCAAGTGGCTCAATATATGTTGTTTCCAACAACTCGGGTGTGAGCACAATCGGGCTTGTATGGGCCACAGTTGAAAGTGGACCCGCAATAACTGCATCGCCAAGGGTTGTAGCTGCCTGACGCGCAACATCGTCATGAGCCCAGATGATCCCCAACTGAACTTCATCTTTGAAAAAATTGCGCACACTGGTGGTGTGTCTCGGATGCTCAACCTCAATCGCACTGAGATGCTTATTTGTCGGATGATTGCCCACACCAAGCCGGCGTGCAAAGTCAACAAACTCGGCGAGTGGCGTAGCAAGAGGTAGCCGTTGATTATTTTTAATGCTCTGGCCAGTACATGTAATGATCAGTCGATCTTGAGCAGCAAGTGCCGAGTCGAGCAAAGCTCGCCGAACATCAAGCCGTGCATCTTGATCACCAATAAGTCTTTGGCGTTCAATGAGGTCGTCGCCTTCGCCTTCATTCGATGCAAGTGACTCTTCATCAAAACCGACGACACAGACAACTCGAAATGGAACGCCTCGTAACGGAATCATTGAAGTAGCAGTGATGGCCCCAGTACGCAATGGCTGCCTACCAGGCAACTGGTTGAGCATGTCGCTCAGTTGACTTGCAACATCGCTATAGGGAACAACTACCGTGCTGCCAATAGACGATGCCCGTAGTAATCCAATTTGCTTGACAGGGATTGCAAGTTCGTCACAGTTTTCGCCACACAGCGCAATCATGGCGGACTCAATTACATCACACCAATCATTTACAGTTTGGTGATTATTCGTCAGATCCGACAGAGTTAACACCGCATCAAACACTCGAATTAATGCAGCGATCTCATCGACGTCAGACAGATCAACATCGTCTAGAGCGTCAACTCCTAAAGCGTCAAATGTCTGAGTGCCATCGGGTACGAGCGCGCCTAACAACATCTGCTCTAATGCGTTGAGCCATGTATGCGCGCTGAGATTTGGTGCATCCAGCCCATTTTGTTTGCGGTGTTCAACAGTGAGCCCCCAACGCACATTGGCGTTGTTGGCATAGCGATACCAGTGTTCGACTCCCTCAGAGTTAACACCAAGATTTTTAAGAACCAATGGTGATGTGGCTACAGAAAGCACTCCATCAACCGAGCAACGTGAACGCACGAGGTCGATCAGTCCGACCAATAATGCCGCACCATCATTGACCTGGCGAATACCGCGATCTGCAACGATAAGTGGAAGTTTGACATTCTGTCCTTTGACTTTCAGGACCCGTGCAAACGTAGCTTCCAAATACGGAGCCGCCTTCTCAATATTTGGACACAGCACCACGATCTCATGAGGCTGCAGATCTTGTAGGTCGGTAAATGCATGCAGTAACGCGTCATGCAGCACCTCGACTTGGCGGCTCAAGTCATGGCAGCGATGAATCATGAGAGAACGATCTTCACTTTCGACCAACTGCTCAACTGCTGACAAATGCTGTGCAACGGTTTGCTGCATCCGATTGAGCAAATTTTGTGAAGTAGAACCAGCATGTGCAACGTGAGTGACTTCAATCTGTTGCGAGGCAAGCAATGTTTCGAGCTCTTGTGAACCCAGTAACCAAGCATTAATCAATGGGTCAATATCATCCGGCATAGATGGAGTTGGATTGCGCTCAGGAATCAAGCCAACCGAAGGATCGGCAGTGACCCCCCACTTTTGTGAGATTGCCCGAGAAGGATGAACCAAAACAACACGAACTTCCACATGGTCTTTTAATTGCAATAACGCATCGATCTGGCCAGGACTGAGCGACTGAAACCCGACTACCAATATTTGTTTTGGTGTTTTGGAAGACAACTCTGGCTTACGCGCGGCCGGACTTGGCTCACCGATTCTCTTACGAACTTCACTCCACAATTGGAACTGCCACATGTCTGTGGTGTTCAGTTGTTTTGCATTTGGGTTATGAGCGGTTGGACTTACCGTTGCTTTCCCCTGCTCCCACAGACGAATCATCGCGGGTCGGCGAACGTGGTAACGATCAAAACGATCGGCAATCGCCCTAGCGGCAATGAGTGGACCACCTGATCGCGTAATGATTGGTTCGTACTGAGCATCAGCGGAGATGACATCGAGCACATGGAACATGAGGTTTTCAATCAGCCACGGATCTCGTTCACCCATTACCTGGGGCTTGAGAAACTTTGTGAGCGAACCAGGGAAATCAACTTCGACATTGGCAATAATTCCGTCTTCGGAATTTGGACCACTCGTACCAAGTTGTTTCGCAACCTCAGACATGAGCCAAGCCTTGACACCGGCAGTTGGTACAACAATGTGTTGCTTCGCAAATATGTCAACAGGCTGACGAAGATATGCAAGTGCGGGGGCAAGCACATCCGAGAGTCGGCTGACATATTCAACTTGCAGACTCATGGACCTCCTTGAGGAATTACAGATACTTTAGTGAAGTGGGACGCTTGTGAGACAATGGCTCAGATTTTGAGCGAACCTTCGACAACCCACTCCTCCTTCCACGCACTAAATGTGCGTGAATAAGCTGTTGTAAATAGCGTGACATCACAAGTTGCCAGCTCGGCAAAACGGTGTGCTCTGCCTCCGAGTGACGACCCATCAAATATCGTGACTGCAATCGATGTCTCAAGTGGTTCGTTTGGTGCGATGCCACAGACCTTGCGAAGTACATTGACCAGTTCATCAAAGATGTCGTCAGGTGAATTTGGGTCGATCCGAAATTCGATGTCTTTGCTCCCGATGCTGCGAACCGACCAGTTGGCACGATCGCCTTCCCAGAGCTCTGCTATTACCTGAGGACCGATGCCGGTGTCATTTTGATGAGACCCACCGATAACAACAAGCGCTGTCGCAATTCCCATATTGTTTTGCCTTTCGTAAGCGTGACGATTGATCGCGTAGTGATAGTACGCACGGGGTAACGCCCAGTGTGATGTGCAGGAATGTCACACATCTACCGAACATGTGCGTAGTGATGTCAGGACAACATCAATCGGAGGAAAACCCCATGTCAGTAGCAGTTCTCGAACAAGCAGCAATCGGCCGGCCAATCAATCGTCTCGGAGCGTCGATCTTCCCCGTGTACCTACCAGGGCAGGGTCTCCCCTTTCACTTCGTGTCTGGCGCAGCGTCTGGAATCGTTGTAGGCGAAAAGGCCAATGCAGAAGTGCCAACTTTGCAAGTCACTAATCCAAACGGACATGCCGTGTTGATTCCCGAAGGCCAGGTGTTGGACGGTGGACATCAAACACGAACAGTGAACGTGAGCATTCTTGTTCCGGCCGGTGCCACCATCGATATTCCTGTCAGTTGCGTAGAAGCTGGCCGTTGGGGCGGCGGAAATTCATTTACTAACTCGGATCGCTTTGCAAACCGTCGAGTGCGCCGCGCAAAAATGGAAGGCGTCCGTGAAAGCCTTCGCCATAGCGACAGCAAGCGCTCAGACCAAGGCGCAGTCTGGCACGCGGTTGACTACGAATTGAACCGCAAAGGAATCCACAGTCCGTCTGCAAACTTTCGCGACATTGAAGATTTTGCCCAACGTGATAATGCATCTGCGCAGGCAATTCAAGATCTGGTGCGTCGAGGACCGCTTGCTGGTCAGCAAGGTGTCGTAATTGCACACGGCCAACGAATCGTGAACGCAGAGTTGTTCGCAACCCATGAGGCATTATTGGCCAACTGGGAAGCACTCATGCGCGGAATCGTGCTCGACGCACCAGGCGATCACAATCTGCGACCATCGGCAACTGCTGCACTCAAGTTTTTGAGTCGATTGGCAAAGGCCGAGATCATCACCAAGCCGGGTGTTGGACTTGGCACCGAAGAACACGTGCGCTCAACACGACTTGTAGGACACAGCCTTTCTTTCGAAGGCGCACTTGTTCATGCCAGCGCATTTGCACTTGCTGCCTAACCGTTACACCCCTTCGACAAGATATTCATCACCCCCACGACAGGAGAATCTATGACCGAGCAGCACAAAAAAGTAATTCGGGTTGAAAAAACATACTGGGACATGACCCACGAAGAAAAGTATGCATACATTAAGGGCTCACTTCAGGGATTCAGTCCAAACGAAGAAGTGAGATCCAGCGCTAAACAAGCATCGAGCAAAGATGCAGATCTTCAGAGTGTGAGTAACCCAAGAGTTCGATTGCCCCGACGTCACTGGTGGCAACTAGGGACTGTTGTTGTGGTGCTTGTTGCATCAATTGTGTTTTCAATAAGACTCGTAAGTAATCCAAGTTCATCTGCGTTTGATGTTGCTCGCAATCTGCAGGTGGCCGGCATCACCTGCACACCAGGTGAACTCGTGACCAGGTCAAGCGGAGCCGTGCGCGAAGGACTCCCCTGCACAGTTGGTGATCTGATCTACGAAATCACTACCTATCCGACCGATCAAGCAACCGACGAAGTAACTCGAATGGTTGAAGACGGTGTTGGATGCCAGCTTGCGTTAAGTCGTTCGTCATCAGTATTTACCATGCTGATCGGTGACAGGTTCTCAATCTTTGTGGCATCAAGGCTGCCGACCGGGATTGAGGAACTCACCAACACACGCATTGTCTTTCAAGACGACTGCCGCGCTGAAGCGCTCTAAGTTAGGAAAAGGAAACTGCAATGGGATTGTTTACTGGGTACCTCATTTACCGAGCCGGAAAACGCAAGGGTGCACGCAAGGCTGCTCGTCGTGCAGCAAATAACTGTGATTCGTATGGCAGCGAACTATGCAGCTCGTGCGATGAGTTACCCCTGGACCAATACTCTTGCGATTATTGCGGCTACTGCCCGTATTGTTGCGACTGCTAAAAATCGCCTTCGTCGCCACCGCTATCTGAGTCATTATCTCCGTCATTGGCATCATCGACATCATCCAGATCATCAATCTCTGGATCCAATTCATCGAGATCAGTAGCACTCACTTCATCGTCCAACCCAACGTTGTACAGCTCTGATGCACAATTTGGGCAATTGATCATCGGCGCGCCTTCAAAGAATATTGGAAGCACTCCGCAATATGGACAGACATCACCGTCTTCAAGCTCTTCTGTTTTCATACAACCTCCTCTTTCACTCCTCACAATATGCACAGGGTGTGACACTGTGTGCGTATAAGCAGTAGATGGAATGGCTCGAAAACCCCGACTATGCCGAACTCGGCAACGGACTCAACCGCGGTACACCCATTGGGTATCGTCCAGTTGTGAGCAAGGTAACCCTGCGAGCGGAAATCGTGGGACTGGACCAACGTCATTTGTGGGCACAAATTGAGAGCAACGGTGATTTAGTCATTGCCGGTCAAGACCTAGGCCCCACTGTCGTCCAATTCTTTGGTGAACGAGAATATGAGTGGGCACACTCAATCAAAAAGCAGTACATCCCACAATTCTTAGAGTTGCTCAATCAAGATCCAGGGGCCAACGTGATGACTGTGCTGCAGGGTTATGCCGGCGAGCGTTGCGACTTAGTGTGTGATGCACTCACAGCTGCGGCCGACAAGTTTCCAATCGAATTTTGGAGTCGTTTCTAATCACAACAAAAGGAGGAACAATGGAAAGAGCATTTGCACTGGCAAATCATTGGCACATGAACTTGGTGCGCAAGAACACGAAGATTCCATATATCTCGCACTTGATGGCAGTGAGTGCATTGGTGCTCGAAAACGGTGGATCATTCGATCAGGCCTCGGCCGGTCTGTTGCACGACATTCTGGAAGACACCAAGTGCCCCGAAGAGTTGCTGCGCGCAACTGTTGGCAACACTGTGACCGAGATTGTAAAAGCATGCACCCACGAGCCGTCGGAAGATAAGACTCCCGAGGGTTGGAAGAAACGCAAACAGCATTATCTTGATCATTTGCTGGATCCAAAACGTGAATCAAAGGCGAATTTAGTTGCCCTGTGCGACAAAGTGCACAACATTGAGTGCACAGTGCGTGACTGGCACGCGAGCAGGCATGATCAGTCAAAGATGTTCGTCGGATTCAATGCAGGGTGGGATCTACAACTGTGGTGGTACAACTCGCTCGCGGATGCGTTTGACCAATTGGTCGTGCCAGCCGATCTGCGAACTCGCTTTCGCACTGCGGTTATCTCCGTTTTTGGAGGTACTCAATGAATCGTTCACCGCAACATCAATCAGTAGTTGATCAACTTGTCAAGCGCGGCGGAATTGACACCGGACCGAACAAGGACATGGATGTTGTTGATGAAGATCATCCACTCACTGAAGTCAAGTTTGTTGACTGGCAGATATTCGTCGGCCCACCATCAATGGGATTTGGAGACCTTGATGACGAGATTGAAGTTGCCGTACTGATCGAACATGACATCTACGTTGACGATGATCAGAAGGACGACATTTACGCCTTCAATGAGACGCTCCCAGAGGGGTTAATTCTCGAAGTGCAACCATATGAGCGAAGCGCCATTTGGCTTTGGCTCGCGGTGCTTGCAGACAAGTGCGACTCACCCGCAACATCCACAGCATTAGATGAATTGCTTGTCCATGCCTCTGCTGCCTACGCACGGTTTGGTGTCTTTCCAAATGCGCCAACGATTCCGCGACTTCTGCCCGAATAATTGAGTTGCTCGGTACTTGACAGCCAGAGCACGACCTGTGTGACACTTTGGCCAACCTCCCGCACACATGGGTGGCATGACCCAAACACTTACAGGAGCAGCCATGACCGATACTGAAGTTGATCGCAAATGGGACGAACTGGCCGATCGTGGAGATTTGCGCACTGCAATGCAGCGCATCGACAAATGCTTTGATCGCATCGACAAACAGTTTGATCGCATCGAGCGCCTGCAATGGATCAAGATCATCACATTCGTGTGTGGGCTAGTCGCTATTTCACTGAAGTAATTGACCGTTACATACAAAAAGGGCGGGCCGCCGAAGCGACCCGCCCTTTTTTACTACTGAACTACTGAACTCAGTTGCCACCTTCGGTCAGGGTGACAGTGATTGGTGCAAATGCTGCACCATTGATGTCGATTCCCATTTCGGTGAGCAATGCAAGTGCTGCAGTCACGATTTCATTCGTGTGTGCTGCTGCATCTGGAGCCTTGGTCAACACGGTGCCGCCTTCGAGGTTTTTCGCTGTCTGCGAAAGATCTACTGTGCGTGTCCATGCTGCCTCGTCGATCATGCCTACACCTGCTGGTGCTGGCCAGATCAACTTGTTGACTTCATTCATCTGCCACAACTGGTGAGTTGCGCCAAGCTTTGAACCCTTTGCTACAACGATGTCTGTACAAGCCTGTGCGTCATCGCGACAGAATGCCCAGCCCATCAATGAAGCAGCAACAAACTTGACTGCTGTTGCGTTGTAGTCGGCGTCGAACAAACGGTGACCGTCAGCCCAAATTGCGTCCTGCAACATTCCAACACCTTCGTCTTCGTACGAGACGACGTTCAAGTCATCTGCTGTGTACAAAGCCTTTGTTGCTGGGTTGATTGATTCCAATACCATTGCATACTCGTTGTAGGTCATTGCTTCTCCAGCGTCGATGTCTCCTGCAAGCAAGCCCGACATGTCGAACTGCTGCTGAATGAGTGTGACGTCCTTGGCTGGATCAAGTCCGGCCTTGGTCAGAGCTGCAAAGATTTCGAACTCGTTGCCGTAGCCCCAGTTTCCAATCTTCTTGCCCTTGAAGTCTGCTGAAGACGCAATTCCTGAATCTTTCATCGAAACTTGCAATGTTCCTGAACGTTGGAACACCTGTGCGATGTCCACGATGTTTGCTCCACCTTCGCGTGATGCAAGAGCCTTTGAGACCCATGAAATTGCGAAGTCTGCTTCGCCGTTGGCGAGAACAGTCTGTGGTGTGATGTCGACTGCACCTTCGAGGATGGTTACATCGAGACACATGTCTGTGTAGTAACCGTTCTCAAGAGCTGCGTAATAGCCAGCGAACTGAGCCTGAGTGAACCACTGCAACTGCAACTTGACAGGTGTTGGTGTGACGCACTCATCTGTTGTTACTTCGGCTGCTGCTGGTGCTGCTGTTGTGTCTGTTGAACTGCTTGAACCACCGCACGCTGCGACGACCAAAGACAGAGCAGCGAGACCCGCAACTGCGAGCTTGATGCTTGACTTCTTCATGTTTGGTACTCCCCCGAGAACCGAAGCTCTCTACTTGTTGTTGTTGGTTTTACTTGCAACGCCACCCCGAGAGGCAGCGCTTTCTAGCACTATGGATACAGCGTAGAAGGTTAATCCAAGAAGGCACGCTCCGAGTACGTAGGCCCAGGCTGCGGCGTTTTTGGAATTGGCGATATTGCTGGTAATTCGGCTCCCGAGACCATTCTGGGAGCCCCCGAAATACTCGGAAACGAAGGCCGTAATAACCGAGACCGGAGCCGCAATTTTGAGCGCTGTAAATAGGTATGGGACCGCATTGGGAACCCGTACTTTGCGCAAGATTGCAAAGTCGCTGGCTGCATACGACTTCATCAATTCGACATGGGTCGACTGCACCTGAGTGAGTCCTTTGGCCACATTAACGAGCACGATGAAGTAGACAACGAGCGAGACCATGATGCGTCGTGGAATTTCGCTGGTAATCGAATACATGTTGTTGAGCACTGCCACCAATACAAAAATTGGAATTGCATTGAGAGCAATCGCGAGTGGTGTGACCAACTCGCCGAGGAAGCGATATCTGCTGAGCATGAAACTCATTGCAACACCAAACACCGTTCCGGCAATCAGCCCGATCAACGCATTACTGCCAGAAACCGAAGTTGCATCCCAGATACGTGCAAAGTTTTTAAAGAACTGCTCAAAAATCTTGGACGGTGCTGCAAGAAAATATGGCTTCAGATCGAACCCCCGCACGACACCTTCCCACAACGACAAAAACGCCACGCCAAAAGCAAGCGGCGGCAAAATTCGTCGGATGCGATTTGCGTTAATCATGATCAGCGATCTTCTACTCCACGAACAGCACCGGCATTTGCGTGATCGGCATGCGTACCTCGAAGTGCTTCGCGCACTGCGGTGATTCCAGTAAAGAAATCTGCCGCTGCTCGTGTATCTTCTGTGCGCTTTGCGCCAAGGTTGACATCAATCAGGTTGGTAATACGGCCTGGACGCGGCGACATCACAACAACCCGATTAGACAAATACACCGCTTCGGGAATCGAGTGCGTTACAAAAACGACTGTCGTGGATGTCTCTGCGCAGATGCGCAGTAACTCACCTTGCATGTATTCACGTGTCATTTCGTCGAGCGCACCAAACGGTTCGTCCATCAACAACAACGGCGGGTGTGCAGCGAGTGCACGAGCAATTGCGATGCGCTGCTGCATACCACCCGACAACTGCCACGGATACATCTCGGCGAACTCTGGCAGTTTGACGAGCTCCAACATTTCTTGTGCGCGTGCTGCACGCTTTTCTTTGTCCCAACCCTTGAGCTCGAGTGGCAACTCGATGTTCTTTGCAACTGTGCGCCAGTCAAACAAACCTGCTTGTTGAAAGGCCATGCCGTAGTCCTGATCGAGACGCGACTGAGAAGCCGACTTGCCATTCACCGTGATCGAACCTGTTGTTGGCTCAAGCAAGTTGGCGATTAGTCGCAACAACGTGCTCTTGCCACAGCCAGAGGGCCCAATAAGTGAAACAAACTCACCAGGCTCGACTGTCAAATTGACATCTATCAACGCATCCACCTGCTTTGGTGTGCCCTGATTAAAGATCTTGCTTACTCCTGTTACTTGAACCGCACTCATGAGCTGGTCTCCTTCGGTCGATTACGCATCAAATACACATCTGAGATTGCAATTACTCCTGCCATCGTGAGCCCAAGTGCCGCAGCGCCAAACACTGCGGTAAATACCTTGGCTGGGTCGGCTGTTGCTTCGCGCGCGTACTCAATAATGAGTCGTCCGATGCCGCCTTTGAGGCCAGTCGATATCTCTGCAACCACTACACCGACCACTGAGCCTGATGCACCGAGCTTGAAAGCAGGAATCATGTATGGAATTGCTGATGGAAAACGAAGCTTGAGCAAAATCTGCTTCCACGACGCTGCGTAGCTTTCCATAAGTTCAACAGATGCGGCGGGCGCGCTCGCAAGCCCGCGAAGGGTACCGACCGCAATTGGGAAGAACGACAAAAATGCACCAAGTACCGCTGCCGACAACCAGCGTGGCCACTCAAAACCAAAAATGTGTAGCTTGCCGCCCCACAGTGCAACAAGCGGAGCGAGTGCGATCAATGGAACTGTTTGCGACACAACGAGATATGGCAACAATCCACGTTCGACGAGTCGAAAACGTGACATCAATACCGAAAGACCAACGCCGATCGAAGAGCCGAGCAAAAAACCGACGATTGATAAGCGAAATGAAAACCAAGCACCAGCGAGTACTACTACCCACACACGTTTGTCGGAGCCGCGTACTTCTGGTCGGCCATAACGGCTGAGCATTGTCCAGACGTGCGGCATTGCCGTGTCATTCGAGCGAGGTAATACTCCTGCACCAAACAACTTTCCACCATTTTGCGGGCCCACAACTTTGTACATTTCCCATAACGCAACAACGAGTACTACCGACAGCAAGAACATGCTGGTCCGGTATGCAGCGCGTCGGACAAAACGATTCATTGCCTGGCTTTGCTCATCTCCTGTATCGCCGGCAAAATCGTCTCGCCATACGCTTCGAGAGTTGCTTCTTTGCCGTCATGTTGCAAATACACAGCAAACTGATCGACTCCGAGTTCTTTGAGTTCAGTCAGTCGACGAATGTGCTCGTTGGTATCACCCAATATGCAAAAGCGATCGATGATCTCGTCTGGAACAAATGTGGTGTGGCTGTTGCCCGCACGACCGTGTTCGTTGTAGTCATAACCCTTTCGTTCCTTGATGTAATCGGTTAGTGCTTTTGGTACTGAAGAGTCGTCGCCATAACGCTCGACGATGTCGGCAACGTGATTGCCGACCATGCCACCGAACCAACGGCACTGATCGCGCATGTGCGTGATGTCGTTGCCAACATAAGCAGGCGCAGCAACACAAATCGTGACACTCTTTGGGTCACGACCTACGCGCTCAGCGGCTTCGTGCACAGCCTTGATTGTCCACTGCGCAATGTCTGCGTCGGCGAGCTGCAAGATAAATCCGTCAGCAACTTCTCCGGTGAGCGCAAGAGCCTTTGGCCCATATGCGGCAATCCATACTTCAAGTTCACTCTTGGAAGCCCACGGAAAACGAATGCTCGAGCCGTTGTAGTCAACTGCTCGGCCGTTGCCAAGTTCGCGAATGACATGAACGCTCTCGCGCAATGTTGCAAGGTTTGTTGGCTTTCCGTTTGTAACGCGCACAGCAGAGTCGCCACGACCGATTCCGCACACAGTGCGGTTGCCATACATCTCGTTAAGCGTCGCATATATGCTGGCAGTGACTGTCCAGTCGCGCGTTGCAGGGTTGGTGACCATTGGTCCAACAATGACGTTGCGTGTCTCGGCCAAGATCTGGCTATAAATCACATACGGTTCTTGCCACAAAATGTGACTATCAAAAGTCCATACGTGCGAAAAGCCATACATGTCGGCCTTTTTTGCAAGGTCGATCACGCGCGCCGATGGTGGGGTCGTTTGTAGTACTACACCTATGTCCATAACTCTCCCCTCGTTGATAACAAAACTAGTTACAAAAAACGTTGCTAAAAACTTCTAGCGATTAGTTGGAAAGCCCAAATCAACTGCCGAAGTGCGTGGGTCTGGCCAACGTGAAGTGACGACCTTGCCGCGCGTAAAGAAGTTGATGCCTTCTGGGCCATACATATGTTGGTCGCCAAACAGCGAAGCCTTCCAGCCGCCAAATGAGTAGTAGCTCACAGGAACCGGAATTGGCACGTTGATGCCAACCATGCCGACCTGCACGTCGTATTGAAACTGACGAGCAACGCCACCATCGCGGGTGAAGATTGCTGTGCCATTACCAAATTGGTTGTCATTGATGGTCTGCAAACCTTCTGCATAACTCTTGACGCGCATAACGGTCAGAACCGGTCCGAAGATTTCTTCGTCGTAGCACTTCATGCCTGGCTTGACGTTGTCAATGAGGCTTGGGTTCAAGAAGAAACCGGCATCTTTGGCTTTGTCGGTGCCGTTGATCACGACAGTTGCTCCCTCGCCTGCAGCGTTATTGATGTAACTCGCAACTTTGTCACGGTGCTCGCGGCTGATCAATGGGCCCATCTCTGCAGATGGATCGGTGCCGGGACCAACTTTGATATTTGGAACGCGTGTCGCAAGTTTTTCGATCAAAGCATCAGCGATCGAGTCGACTGCAAGCACAACCGAAATGGCCATGCAACGCTCGCCTGCCGAACCATACGCTGCGCTCACTGCAGCATCGGCTGCCATGTCGAGGTCGGCGTCTGGCAACACGAGCATGTGGTTCTTTGCGCCACCAAGTGCTTGCACACGCTTGCCATTCTTTGTGCCGGTCTCATACACATATTTTGCAATTGGTGTTGAACCAACAAACGAAATCGACTGAATGTCTGGGTGGACGAGCAAGCGATCTACAGCTTCTTTGTCGCCATGTAGAACGTTGAATACGCCGTCTGGCAAGCCAGCTTGGCGCAGTAAGTCGGCAATAAACATCGACGCCGATGGATCTTTTTCGCTTGGCTTCAAGATAAATGTGTTGCCGCACATGATTGCATTTGCAAACATCCACATTGGCACCATTGCAGGAAAGTTGAATGGCGTAATACCAGCAACAACGCCCAGTGGCTGACGGATTGAATAGACATCGACTCCACCAGATGCCTGCTCTGAGTAGCCACCCTTCATCAATGCCGGAATACCGCAAGCAAACTCGATGTTTTCGATACCGCGCGCAATTTCGCCGAGTGCGTCACTTGGCACTTTGCCGTGCTCGAGTGTCAAAAACGTAGCGAGTTCTTTGCGGTTTGCATCGAGCAACTCGCGTGTGCGAAACATTATCTCTGCACGACGCGACATGCCGGTTGCACGCCACTCAGGAAAAGCTGCTTTCGATTTTGCAATGACCGCGTCAACTTCTGCGGTGCTCGCAAGATCGACCTCTGCTTGCTGCTCGCCCGTTGCCGGGTTGAACACTTTGCCTGTACGACCTGATGTGCCAACTACAACCTTGTTGTTGACCCAATGACTAATGCGTTGCATAACTTCTCCTGCTAAGTGGTTTTAGGGGTTTAATTTAGTTGAGATATTGGCATAGGCCACGCTTAATGTATTTGCCGTGACCCTTTGTGCCTGTGAACTTGTCTTTTTCGACAACGACTTTGCCGCGCGACAAAACGGTGTCAACTTTGCCATCCACTTTGAAACCTTCCCACGATGAGTGGTCCATGTTCATGTGGTGCTTGTCATTCACACCAATCTTTGTCTTACCGTTTGGATCCCATATCAAAATGTCGGCGTCAGACCCAGGAGCAATGATGCCCTTTTGCGGATACATGCCGAACATGCGGGCTGGTGATGTACTGCAGGTTTCAACCCAACGCTCAAGTGTGATCTCGCCTTGCACAACACCCTGATAAATGAGTTCCATGCGGTGCTCAACTGAGCCCAAGCCGTTTGGAATCTTCGAGAAATTGCCAATACCCAATTCTTTTTGATCCTTCATGCAGAACGGACAGTGATCGGTTGACACAACAGCCAACTCGTTCATCCGCAATCCCTTCCACAAATCGGCGTGGTGATTGTGCTTATCGTGCTTGGAGCGGATCGGTGGGCTGCAAACATATTTTGCACCTTCGAAGCCGGGCTGAGCCAAGTGATCTTCGAGTGTCATATAGAGGTATTGCGGGCAGGTTTCGCCGAACACGTTGAGACCTTCATGACGAGCTTCTGACAATGCGTTGAGCGCCTCTGACGCCGACATGTGCACGATGTACAACGGCACGTTGCCTGCAACTTTTGACAACACGATTGCGCGGTTGGTTGCTTCGCCTTCGAGCAAGCTCGGGCGGCTGTAGCTGTGGTACTTCGGGTCGGTCTCGCCACGTGCGATGTGCTGTTGCACCAACACGTCAATTGCGATGCCGTTTTCGGCATGCATCATGATGGTTGAACCGTTGTTGCTGGCCTGCTGCATTGCGCGCAAAATTTGGCCGTCATCCGAATAAAACACGCCTGGGTAAGCCATAAACAGCTTGAATGACGTGATGCCCTCGTTCTTTACGAGGTAATCCATGTCGGCAAGCGCCTGCTCGTCGATACCACCGATGATCTGGTGAAACGCGTAGTCGATCGAGCAATTGCCTGCGGCTTTTTTGTGCCACGTAGCGAGCGACTCTTGCACATTTTCTCCGTAGCGCTGCACAGCAAAGTCAACAATGGTTGTAACGCCACCCCAAGCCGCAGCGGTAGTGCCAGTTTCAAAAGTATCGCTTGCATTGGTGCCGCCAAATGGCAACTCCATGTGCGTGTGCACATCGATGCCACCAGGCACAACAAACTTGCCTGTTGCATCGATCACGTTGTCGGCAGTGATGTTGAGCGAGTCGGACTTGCCCCGCTCGAGCAACGCCAAAATGGATTCGCCTTCAATCAGCACATCAACTTCATGCCGACCGGTTGGGCTAACGACTGTTCCGTTTTTGATCAGTGTGCGTGCCATATTTCCTCGTGTTCGATTGAAAGATGATGTAACAGTTATTTAACGTTCTGAAATTTCGTGGTAAGCGTCTGGTCGACGATCGCGGTAGAACGGCCAACGATCGCGCACCATGCGGATCTTGTCCATGTCGAGATCGCGCACGATGAGTTCATGCTTGAATGCATCGCCGACTTCACCAACAAACTTTCCTTCTGGGTCTACGAAATAGCTCTGACCATAGAAGTCGTCGGTGCCGTACTCTGACTCGATACCAACGCGATTGATCGCGCCGATGTAATACATGTTTGCAACAGCCGAAGCTGGTTGCTCAAGGCGCCAGATGTATTCCGACAATCCGCGACTTGTTGCCGATGGGTTGAACACAATTTCTGCACCGTTGAGTCCGAGTGCACGCCAACCTTCTGGAAAGTGGCGGTCGTAACAGATGTACACGCCAACTTTTCCAACTGCTGTATCAAAAACTGGATATCCGCCGGTGCCTGGTGTGAAGTAATACTTCTCCCAAAAACCAGGAACTTGCGGAATGTGTTGCTTGCGATACTTGCCGAGGTAACGACCATCGGCATCGATCACTGCAGCTGTGTTGTAATACAAACCTGGCTGCACGATTTCGTACATTGGCAAGACCAACACCATGCCGAGTTCTTTGGCGAGCGCTTGGAAGCGCTTCGTCGTCGGACCATCGGGGATTGGCTCGGTGTACGAAAAATATTGTGGGTCTTGCACCTGACAGAAGTACGGACCATAAAACAATTCTTGGAAGCACATTACTTGTGCGCCTTGCTTGGCTGCTTCACGGGCTGCTGCCTCGTGCTTGTCGATCATCGACTCTTTGTCGCCGGTCCAGTCGGTCTGCAATAACGCTGCTTTTACGATTCTCGCCATGGCGGTCTCTCCCCTTTGAGTTACAACCCTAATTAATGAATACCTAAGGGATTCAGGCTAGTTGCCGCTGCATCAAACGGTAAAGTCGCAATTGGGATAGGTGGTTTATAAGGAAATAACGGCTCTGCGGGCTGGCAAAAATTTGAGAGCAAACATTGCTCCGACAAGCGCAACACCTGCACCCGTAAAGCATGCAGTGTGAAAGCCATGCATGAATGCATCGCTCACTGCTTGGCGTACAGCTTCGGCCGCTTCCGGGGTTGGGGCCCGTTCGGCCACTGCAAAACCTGCACCTGCCGACTCTTTAGCTAACGCCACGGCCTCGGCTGGCAAATTGAACTTGGCAACCAACTCACCAAGCTTTGGACCGTACAACGAGGCAAATATTGAGCCGCTAATTGCAACGCCAAGTGTTCCGCCCACCTCACGACTCACGTCGTTGACTGCAGAACCAACACCCGCCTTTTCGCGCGGCAATTCACCCATGATTGCATCAGTTGCTGGCGAAGTAACGAGTGCCAGACCGTTGGCAAGAAACACCATGCTGATGATGACCGGACCCCAATAAGCAGTATCTGCTCCACAGAATCCGATAATGACCAGACCGATAGACATGTTGGTGAGACCAATTGCGACAATCAGTTTCGTTCCAAATTTCAATGCAAGTCGCGCAGCAATCGGCGCAGTGACACCAGCCCCAACCGCAAATGGCAGCGTATGCAAACCTGCCGACAGAGTGCTGTAGCCGCGTACAAATTGAAAGTACTGCGTTACGAGAAACGTGAACCCGAACAAAACAAAAAATGCAATGCCGATCGAACCAGTAGCTGCCGACAACCTTGCATTGCGAAATACTCGAACATCGAGAAGCGGTTCGTTGGTTGAAAGCTCTCGCTTCACGAATGCTGCGAACAAAATTACTGTGCCAGCGAACGAAGCCAATGTTGCAACGCTCGTCCATCCGCGATGTGGTCCTTCAATGACTGTGTACACCAGCAAACCCACCATCGCGATTGAAAGTGCAAAACCCGGAAAATCGATTCGATGTGGATTTGGATCTTTTGACGTTGGAATAAAGATTGCACCAAGGATGAACGCAATTACACCGACCGGAACATTGACGAGAAATACCGAACCCCAAAAAAAGTGCTCCAACAAAAACCCGCCGGTGATTGGCCCAAATGCAACGGCCATTCCCGAGACCGCAGACCAAACACCAATCGCTTTCGCGCGTTCAATCGGATCACGGAAAACATCGATGATAATTGCGAGTGTCGCCGGAAAAATTGCTGCAGCACCAATACCCATTGCGCCGCGAGCAACAATCAACGAAGAAGTAGATGTTGCAAACGATGCCCACACCGAGCAGCCAACAAAGGCGATCATGCCAACTTGAATTGCGCCTTTGCGCCCAAAGCGATCACCAAGGCCACCAAACGCCAATAGCAAGCATGCGAAGACCAGCGCATACGAATCAACGATCCATTGCAATCCACTCGTTGTCGCGCCAAGTTCTCGCGACAATGTCGGCAGCGCAACATTGATGATCAGGTTGTCAACCACAACCATGAACAAACTGATGCACAGCACCAGCAAGATGATCCAACGGCGGTCGTGAATTTTGGTGTCTGGGTGCGTATTCATACTTGACAGTGTCTAGTGGATTAACTAGATAGTGTCAAGTCGTGGCTCCAATCAAGACTGAACCCCTGCGCAGAGCAGTACTTGACGCGGCTTTAGCGATATCGGCCGAAACCGGACCAGACGCCATTTCGTTGCGAGAAGTAGCCCGCGAAGCTGGTGTTTCGCATCAAGCCCCCTATCACCACTTCGGCGACAGAGCAGGAATCTTTGCTGCGATTTCAGAAGAAGGTTTCCGCTCTTTGGCAGAAGCAATTGAAGCCAGCACAACACTTGGCACTGCAGCAATGTGTGAGGCCTATGTTCACTTTGCTCTCGCCCACAAGGGACACTTCCGAGTGATGATGCGCACCGATTTGTGTTCACTTGAGGACTACCCGTCGGCATTGATCCAAGCCGATCGAGCATTTAATGCGTTACGAAACGAAGTCGTTGTCATTCTTGGCCAAGATGCACACGACGATGACGCAAACGCACACACTGCCTACATGTGGTCGGTGGCACACGGCCTTGCAACTTTGCTTCTCGACGGTCCACTCGACAAGAAGCTCGGTGGAATTGCTGACGTCAATGCTCTCGTGACGCAAGTCGCTCAGCTTGCTTCTGCATCAAATCATGCTTAATCAGTTAAACAAATCATGAATGAATACACATACAATTATTGAGTGAAGTTAATTCGCAAATCCATGGTCGCAATTGCAATTGTTGGATTAGTCGCTTCGTGCGGCGCTACCACCAACAATCAAGTTGCTTCAGTTGGATGCGAGCTGGGCGC
>ERZ888423.893-NODE-893-length-28668-cov-10.759445_pt1 | contig 28668 bp, 24 predicted proteins | sample MGYA00520523_ERZ888423 | MGnify/ENA primary metagenome ERZ888423 (study PRJEB32303, sample SAMEA104408611) | aquatic metagenome | biome: Brackish water; feature: Pelagic; material: water | place: Baltic Sea | collected 2014-06-08T10:24:00 | depth 30,27 m ...
TGTTGCAAAGTTATTTCAAGATCGAATCTTTCCAGTATTAACACCTCTTGCTGTCGATCCAACACATCCATTTCCATATATTTCAGGGTTATCACTCAACCTAGCGGTAATTGTTAAAAATCCAACTACCCAGGAAGAGTTCTTTGCTCGCGTGAAGGTCCCTGAAGTTTTGCCACGTTTTATTGCTACTGCAAAAGTTGGTGCAACCCGATTTTTGCCACTTGAAGATCTCATCGCAATCCACCTACAAGAGTTATTTCCGGGAATGATTATTGAAGATCATTACACATTCCGTGTGACCAGAAATCAAGATATTGAACTTGAAGATGAAGAGACTGAGGATTTATTGGTAACGCTCGAACAGGAGCTGTTACGTCGTCGCTTTGGTCCACCTGTGCGCCTTGAGATAGAGACTGGGGTCGATGAGAAACTTGTACAACAGCTTGGACAAGAGCTCGGAATTGGTGAAGAGAATATCTTCCACATTCAAGCTCCGCTTAACCTAACCTCACTTAACAAGATCGCCGATTTAGATTTCCCAGAGTTAAAGTTCGAGCCATTTAGATCTCGCACCGCAAAGGCCTTATCTGAGGTAGATACCGATGATTTAGATATGTTTTTTGCAGCGATTCGACAGGGCGAAATCCTGCTACACCACCCCTACGAATCATTTACCTCATCAGTTGTTCACTTCCTTGAAAATGCTGCGCAGGATCCACAGGTATTGGCGATTAAGCAGACCTTGTATCGCACATCTGGTGATTCACCGATTATTGAAGCCCTGATAGAAGCCGCTGAAGCAGGTAAACAGGTTGTAGCGGTAGTTGAGATTCGAGCACGCTTTGATGAGCAGGCAAATGTGCGCTGGGCTCGAAAGTTAGAAGCTGCAGGAGTGCATGTTGTGTACGGCCTTATGGGGCTTAAGACACATGCAAAGCTCTCGCTTGTTGTACGAGATGAATCGCAAGGTATTCGTCGTTACTGTCATATTGGTACCGGAAATTACAATCCAAAGACCGCTCGACTGTACGAGGATTTAGGAATTCTCAGCGCTGATCCGGAGTTAACCGAGGATTTAACTCGCCTGTTCAATCAACTATCTGGCTTTGCACCACAGTCAACTTATTCACGGTTGTTAGTTGCTCCGCGAACCTTGCGTTCGGGGTTGCTAGAAAAGATTGATCGCGAAATTGAGCATGCCCGCAATGGTCGACCAGCTGGAATCCAATTTAAACTTAATTCAATTCTGGATGAGAGCTTTGTAGCAAAGTTATACGAAGCCTCACAAGCAGGTGTAAAGATCGAGTTACTGATTCGTGGAATCTGTGCGGTACAACCTGGAATTAAGGGAGTATCAGAGAACATCACGGTGAAATCAATTCTCGGACGATTCTTAGAACACTCACGTATCTACCATTTCATTAATGGTGGCAAGAGTGAGTTTTGGATAGGAAGTGCTGACTTGATGGGCAGAAACCTTGATCGTCGTGTAGAAAGCCTTGTGATGATCGCTCGAAAAGAGCATGAAATAAGGCTGCAATCACTGCTAGATCTGGGTCTTTCACAGGAGACATCATCCTGGCAACTGGATAAGACCACATGGAGTCGTAGTGGCAAAAAAGGTTTAGTAGATGCACATGCAGTTCTTTTTGAACACTATTCAAAGGATCGTTAAATGGATGTAATTCAAGCGGCCGGTGCGGTTTTGTGGAGACGCTTAAGTGAGGATTTAATTCAGGTCGCATTGATTCACCGGCCACGTTACGACGATTGGTCCTTTCCTAAAGGCAAGGTTGAACCCGGAGAAACTGAGATTGCTTGTGCCTTTAGAGAGGTTCTCGAAGAGACTGGATTTGAATCTGTCTTTGGCCCTGAACTATGCAAGATCGAATATCCAGTTGGTGATTTTACTAAGACTGTTCGCTATTGGTCTGCACAGGTAATTGGTGAATCTGGTGGTGCATATGACATCACCGAAGTTGATCAGATTATTTGGGTAACAATCGCTGATGCCTATGCAAAACTTTCACGCCCAGGTGACAAAGAGGTTTTGAAGAACTTTGAAAAGTTTGGTGTCGATACAGTCCCGCTAGTTCTTCTTCGTCACGGAAAGGCGATTGCACGTGAAGAATGGCAGGGTGATGATGGAGATCGTCCACTGGCGGTATTAGGACAACAGCAAGCAAAGAGAATGCTTGCTACCTACCTACCATTTGGAATTAGTGAAATTCATACATCAGACGCGGTTCGCTGTTATGAAACAGTTGTACCGATGGCCCGCTCACTGCAACTGGACACAATTTACTGGAGTCAATTAAGTGAGTATGCATTTGAAAAGGATAAGAAGGCGGCCATAAGTGTTGTCCAAGAGATCATTGAAAGTGAGGCTCGTGCACTTGTTTGTGGCCATAACCCAGTTCTGCCAGGCATGGTGGCCAGATTTATCGGTAAAAAGAGTTTTAAAGAGTTAGATCATGGATTAATGCCGGGTGAATCCTGGATTTTGCACCACCGAGACGGGGAAATTATCGCTATCGACTGGATGCCCGCACCAGAAAACTAATCCTGCAGCCAATCCAAACGGCGCAGAACAATGCCTTCACGCAAGGCCCATGGGCAGATTTCAACCTCATCTACATCTAATCGATCCATAACAGCAAGTGCCACAATTGCACCTGCAACTATTTGTTGCGCTCGACTTGGCGAAACCCCTGGTAGCTCTAACCTAGATTTATTATTCATTGCAATTAACTTTGGAACCGCAGTTTCTAAAGATTTTTTCTCGAGAAACTTTGGATTATCTCCATACCAGTGCGCACAGATACGGGCTAGAGTTCTAAAGGTCTTGCTTGTCCCAACAAAATGATTTGCATCATGTGCCAGCAAATTACTGGGGATTGAACTTTTGAGCATCTCTTGGGCATGTTTTTCCAAAGCTTTTACATTTTTTGGGGTGTATGGATCATCACCCAAGAATTCTCGGGTAGAACGGGCAGCACCTAAAGGAAGTGAGAGAGTTGCTTCAGGTAGTTCGTTATCACCACTTGCAATCTCTAGTGATCCGCCACCGATATCTAAAACTAATAGTTTGCCTGCCGACCATCCAAGCCAGCGTCGCACCGCTAAAAATGTCATCGATGCTTCATCATCGCCATCTAGGACCTGCAGATCGATCTCAAATTTTTTATTGATATCAGCGATTATTTGTGCACCATTTTTTGCTTCGCGTAGCGCAGAGGTTGCAAATGCTAAGATCTCATCAGCTTCGTTTTCATGTGCATGTTTGACCGCATCTGATACTGCGCTATTGAGCAATACAACACCGGTTTGCGAGATCTCACCATCTGCGTTCAAATACTCGGTTAGCCGAAGTTCTACTTTGTAATTGGTTGCTGGGGTAGGTCGTGCCCCAGGATGTGCATCCATCACCTGAAGGTGGATGGTGTTTGAGCCCACATCGAGAACCCCTAATCGCATGTGGTCAACCTATCGGTGAGCGAGCCGTATCTATTGGATTTTAAGATTTGGCCCAACACTGCCATAATTACGGCTGCTGCATTCGGGGCGACTCGAAGAGCAGGCCTCTCTAGCTCAGTGGTAGAGCAGCGCACTTGTAATGCGCAGGTCGTCAGTTCAATCCTGACGGGGGGCTCCAGTTCTTTCGCAAGCCAGTACTGCCTTTCGACGAGAGGAGTAGAGATGAACAACAACTCATTCCCTCATGATGCATTCTCTAAAGAACTTGCAGCCAATGATGAGTACATCAAAACCTTTAAATACTCAGGTCTCACAGGTGTTGCCCAAAAGGGGCTAGCGATTGTGACCTGCATGGATTCACGTATCAATCCTTTATCGATTATGGGTATGCAATCAGGAGATGCAAAGATTTTACGTAACGCTGGTGCGCGCGTGACTGAGGATGTGCTCAGAACTCTAGTCCTTGCAACATATCTGCTGGGTGTTAAGAAGATTCTTGTCCTGCCACACACAAACTGCCGAATGGCATCTGCCGAAGAAGCAGATATCCATGAGCATATTCAAAAAGAGTTTGGTGTTGATACCCGAAGCCTCGAGTTTAGAACTGCAAAGGATCAGGAAAAAGCACTTGCAATGGATGTCAGCAGAATTCGCGCATTCCCATTCTTAAACAAGGATGTTGTTGTAGGTGGAGCAATTTACGATGTTACGACAGGAAAAATTACTCCGGTTGAATGCTAATCGGATTTACTCTTCGGTTTGGCACCATCGTTACTGGATAGGTTAAATCCTCTAAAAATTGCATCATTAATGTGATAAATAGCTCTGGTTTTTCCTTTACCAACGCATGTGATGTTCCAGGAAGTACCGCTAGTTGACCTAAAGCCAAAGCCTCATACAACTCTTGTGTGTGCTTCAAGGAGACCATGTCATCATCACCTGAAACAACAAGTACAGGGCACTGAATCTGCGCTAACTGTTGCTTTGAAATATCAGGCTCTGTCTCCCAAATTTTGAACATCCGAATAACTTTTTCCAACAAGGTGTGTGGTGCATCCGGAGAAACCAGTGTGTATTCGGCTAAATCTTCCTCAGATACTGAAGGCTCTCCCATCTCATAATCAACTCCTGAATAGTGGTAGTTGCCACCAATAGAAATAACTGATTTGACCAGATCTGGGCGCTGGATAGCAACCAGCAAAGCGATCACCGCACCATCTGAGTACCCCACTAAATGTGCCGGCTCTTTTACAACCGTTTCTAAATAGGCGATCGCCTCATGTGTTTGGAAGGAAAAGTGCAAGCTTCCGGGCCGATCAGCGGTAAAGCCATGCGCGGTGCGATCATAGGCAAATACATGGAAATCAGCTTCAAGTGCAGGAACTAATAAGTAATCCCAGCTAGATGTCTTACTTAAACCGCCATGGAGTAAAACAATAGCTTCGCCATCGTTATCCCATTCATAACAGTAAAGATCATGGCCATCGACCTTTAAGTACTCAGGCATTACACCGAATCCATAATGTGTCGATTACCACGATCAAATGTTAAATAGTTATATGTCCAGTCCGCCATGGTGCCGATCTTGTTGCGTCCACCCAATAGGTAAAACAGGTGAAGCCACAACCAGGCATACCAGGCTGGAATTCCAGTCATTCGAAGGCTTTTTACTTCAACGATCGCCTTATGACGACCGATTGTTGCCATAGAACCTTTATCGATGTATTTGAAAGGCTTTAAATCCGCACCTAAAGCAAGGCTCTTGATCTGTTTTGCAACATGTCGGCCTTGTTGCATTGCAACTGGTGCAACCATTGGCAACATTCGACCATTTTCTCCGATAAAACCTGCAATATCACCGATTGCAAAGATGTGAGGATAGTTCTTAACCTGCAAGGTATTTTGGACATCGATACGTGTATTAACCAATGGCAAATTTAATATCGCACCTGTTGGTTCTCCCTTCACGCCAGCGGCCCAAATTGTTACCTCAGATGGGATCTTGCTTCCATCACTGACTTCAATGCTGCGAGGCTTAATCTCTTTAACCGCGGTGTTTAAGTGCACCGTCACACCAAGTTTTTCAAGATCTTTTTTGCCATGCGCAGAAAGCCTTTCAGAAAACATCGGCAAGATGCGAGGACCTGCTTCAATTAAATTAATTTTGATGTGTGCTGCTGCATGTCGTTGATCATGCTTGAGCGGCCCACGAACAAGTTCTGCGAAGGCTCCGGCCATTTCGACTCCAGTCGGTCCGCCACCAACTACTGAAATTGAAAATATCGTCTCATCTTCAAAGCGGCATAGATCCTCAAATCGTCGCAAAACTTCGGCGCGAATCGCTAGCGCTTCATGGACGCTTTTCATGCCCAAGGCATGTTCGGTGACCCCAGGGATACCAAAGTCAGCTGTTGCTGATCCTAGAGCCACAACTAGATAATCAAAATCTAAAACCTCACTGCTATCTAACTTCACATTTTTATTTTTGTGATCAACAGAGATTGGAGATCCCATTCGAAATTGAATGCCAGTTTTACGCAACGCACCACGAATCGGGTGAGCCACATGATCTGCTGCCAATCCTGCGGTAGATACCTGATACAACAAGGGCAAAAATGTTTGGAAGTTGTGGCGATCAACCACAGTTACCTGGGCAAAATCCGCCATTTTGCGGGCTGCGGTTAATCCCCCAAAGCCGGCACCCAAAATTACTACGCGAGGTTTTTGGAGTGTCTTTTGCATGGGATAAGTCTATTCTTGCCAGCATGAACCCGCATAATGAAGATCGCAAGTACCTGGTCACAGGGGCCTCTGGATACGTCGGCGGACGTTTAGTCCGTGCATTTATCGATGACAAAGAGGATGTTCGAATTTTGGTACGCGATAAGAACAAGATTATGGGTCAGCCATGGGCACAACTAGTTGATATTTGCGAGGGAAGTGCCGAGAACTTCGTCGACTTACAAAGGGCGCTTGAAGGTGTTCATACAGCTTTTTACCTACTGCATTCGATTAATTTAGGTCCACACTTTGATGAGATTGAAAGTGAGATGGCCCGCAACTTTGCAAAAGCCGCCCAAGAAGCAGGGGTTTCGCAGATCATTTACCTGGGCGGAATTGCCAATGATAAAAATATTAGTAAGCACCTTGCATCCCGCGAGATGACAGGCAAATCCTTAGCGACAACATCTGTTGCTGTTTTAGAGCTTCGCGCAGGAATCATTATTGGATCGGGCTCTGCCAGTTTCGAGATGTTGCGTCACCTAACCCACCGCTTGCCAATTATGACAACACCCAAGTGGGTGATGAATAAGACCCATCCAATCGCAATCCGAGATGTTTTGTACTATCTCAAGGCGGTGGCACATTTAGATCAGCCGGTTAATAAGGTCTTTGATATTGGCGGTCCCGAGGTCTTGTCATACGCCGACATGATGCAAAAGTTTGCAAAGTTATCTGGATTAAAGAAGCGTTGGATTATTAGGGTTCCAGTCTTAACCCCCGGTTTATCGAGCTTGTGGATCGGTCTAGTGACACCCGTGCCAACCGCACTTGCACGACCACTAGTTGGTTCGCTCATCAGCGAAGTTGTTGCCGATCCTGCAAAGAGTATTGATGCACTCATTCCAAAGCCTGCCGAAGGTTTAATCGATGTAGAAAATGCAATCCAGTTAGCACTTTCAAAGATCACTACCCATAACGTTGAAACACGCTGGTCCGATGCCACTATGCCAACAGCACCGTGGCAAAAGGCGCAGGGAGATCCTGATTGGGCGGGTGAAATGACTCTGCGGGATCGACGTGAACGTATTACAGATGTCTCTGAAGAAAAGGTATGGCGTCAGGTAGAGCGCATCGGGGGAGAAAATGGTTGGTTTGGTTCAGATTTATTGTGGTGGGCACGTGGCGTACTGGATCGTTTCTTAGTGGGCGGAGTTGGTCTACGCCGCGGTCGTCGTGATCCTGATTACTTACGTGTTGGCGAGAGTTTAGATTTTTGGCGGGTAGAAGAACTAGAACCAGGTCGCAGATTAAAGCTGTACGCCGAAATGGTGCTACCAGGAAAGGCATGGCTGGAATTTACAGTTACACGTGAGTATGGCAAGACCAAGATTGTTCAGGAGGCAACATTTGTTCCACGCGGATTAGGTGGTCAGTTGTATTGGTATGCGGTCTCACCATTTCACTTATTTGTTTTCCCAACGATGCTTAGAAATATTGTGAAGAAAGCAAAGAAGGATGCATGAGTTCACACCCGAAGTAGAGGCGCTTGCCGCTGAAATTTTGAGGTACAGCCTTGAACGTTTAAAGGATGATCCACCCCTAGATGGTCCACGTTCTGCCGAAGATCTCTTTGATGAGGTCGGAAACACCATCACTGCAAAGGGTTTAGGTGGCCATGAAGCGCTTGAGGTATTTACAAATGTTTTAGCAAAGGCCTGTATCTCAACTGATCATCCCCGCAACTTAGCTTTCATTCCATCAGCGCCCAGCGAGTATGCCAACCTTTTTGATCTAGTTGTTGGAGCAAGTGCTTTGTATGGTGGATCTTGGCAAGAGGGTGCTGGCGCAGTCTTTGCCGAAAACCAAGCGATTCAATGGCTAATTGATTTAGCTGGGCTACCAGCAACAGCTGGTGGTGTATTTGTGCAGGGCGGAACTATCGGAAATCTTTCAGCCTTAGTCGTTGCACGTGCAGAGGCTCGCAAAAAACACTCATTTGCAGGACGGTGGGTAATTGCCTGCAGTGCAGAGGCACACTCATCCATTGCATCAGCGGCCAATGTTATGGATGTAGATATTCTTAAAGTTCCAGTTGATTCCAAGGGTAAATTGCAGGGTGCAGCTGTTGCAGAAGCGATAGATAATTTACATGCAACCACTAATAACCGCGTCTTTGCCGTTGTTGGTACATCTGGAACAACAAACTTAGGAATTATTGATGACTTAAAGGGGTTAGGCAAAGCTGCTAGAGATCGGGATATTTGGTTCCATGTTGATGGTGCTTACGGATTAGCGGCCTTGTGCGCCCCATCTGTTCGATCAGATTTTGATGGTGTTGAAAAAGCTGATTCATTTATCGTTGATCCACATAAATGGCTGTTTGCACCTTACGATGCTTGTGCACTTGTGTATCGCGACCCTGCATTAGCTAAAGAGACACATTCGCAGCACGCTTCATACCTAGATACATTGAAAGATGATCAATGGTCTCCATCAGATTATGCAATTAACTTAACCCGCAGAACTCGTGGCTTACCATTTTGGTTCTCACTTGCTGCTCACGGAACAGATGCGTACACAGAGGCTATGGAGCAAACCTTGACAGTTGCAAAAGAGGCCGCTGAATTAGTTCGTAACAATCCCAATTTGGATTTACTGTGCGAACCAGAGCTTTCAATTGTTGCCTTTACTCGAAAAGGTTGGGCAGCTGCTGATTATCAAGAGTGGAGCGATCAACTTCTTGAAGATCAGGTGGGCTTTATTCCGCCCTCATCCCACAATGGCCAACCAATTCTGCGATTTGCAATCGTTAATCCATGGACAAAAATTAGCGATATTCAAATGATTCTGGACAGGCTATAAATCACAGCTGCTGACTTCCCACACATTTGGCTATCTCTGACCTAAGATTTACCCCATGTCCGCACAAGAAGAGTCAGCGATCAATACTGGCCTGAGCGACCTTGAAGTTCGAATCCTGGATTTTGAAGGCAATTGGTGGCGCTATGCCGGGGCCAAAGAGGCTGCAATCAAAGAGCTATTTGATGTAACCGCACCTCGTTACTACCAACTATTAAATGATCTGATCGACCGCGATGACGCCCTAGCCGCCTCACCAATGCTAGTTAAGCGTCTTCGCCGCCTACGTGAGGCCCGTATGGCCACACGTATAGCCCGCTAGACCCCACCCCCTCGTTTTGCGCCTCGGAAATAAAGGCTCTAGATTTGGCGTTAGCACTCTCGGGGTGCGAGTGATAAAGCCCCCCGCCAAATGAAATACGAGCACAAGGAGCACAACTCATGGCAAAGCAGATTGCCTTTAATGAAGAAGCACGTCGCGGTTTAGAGCGCGGCATGAATATCTTGGCCGATGCGGTCAAGGTAACCCTTGGACCTCGCGGACGTAACGTCGTTCTCGAGAAGAAGTGGGGCGCCCCAACAATTACCAATGATGGCGTCTCCATTGCAAAAGAGATTGAACTTGATGATCCATGGGAAAAGATTGGCGCAGAGCTAGTTAAGGAAGTTGCAAAGAAGACTGATGATGTTGCCGGTGACGGAACAACAACTGCAACTGTTTTGGCTCAGGCGCTAGTACGTGAAGGTCTACGTAACGTTGCTGCGGGATCAAACCCAATGGCGCTCAAGCGCGGAATTGAAAAGGCTGTGGCAGAAATCGTTGCTGAGCTTCTCTCAATGGCTAAGGCTGTTGATTCAAAGGAGCAGATCGCAGCGACCGCATCTATCTCTGCAGCAGATGCGACTATCGGCGAGATGATCGCTGAGGCGATGGACAAGGTTGGAAAAGAGGGCGTAATCACCGTAGAAGAGTCAAATACCTTTGGTCTAGAGCTAGAGCTCACCGAAGGTATGCGCTTTGATAAGGGCTACATCTCTCCATACTTTGTAACCGATCAGGATCGTATGGAAGTTGTTCTTGAAGATGCATATGTGTTAATTGCTAACTCAAAGATTGCAAATATCAAGGATCTAGTTCCAGTACTTGAAAAGGTAATGCAATCAGGCAAGCCACTCTTGATCATCGCTGAAGATGTCGAAGGCGAAGCGCTCGCAACCTTGGTTGTTAACAAGATTCGCGGAACATTCCGTTCAGCAGCTGTAAAGGCACCTGGCTTTGGAGATCGTCGCAAGGCGATGCTTCAGGACATTGCCATCCTTACAGGTGCAACTGTTATTTCAGAAGAGGTCGGTCTTCGTCTAGATGCAGCAGAGCTTGATCTATTGGGTAAGGCTCGCAAGGTTGTTATCAGCAAGGAAGAGACAACGATCGTTGAAGGCGCTGGTGATGATGCTCAGATTAAGGGCCGCGTACAACAGATCCGCAACGAGATTGAAAACTCAGATTCAGATTACGACCGCGAGAAGCTGCAAGAGCGTCTTGCAAAGCTTGCCGGTGGCGTAGCTGTTATCAAGGCGGGAGCTGCAACTGAGGTAGAGCTCAAGGAGCGCAAGCACCGTATTGAGGATGCGGTTCGCAATGCAAAGGCTGCGGTAGAAGAAGGAATCGTTGCCGGTGGTGGCGTTGCACTTCTACAAGCAGGTGCTGCAGTGTTCAAGCGTCTATCAGGATTAACTGGTGATGAAGCAACTGGTGCAAAGATTGTTGAATATGCAATCGAAGCTCCAATCAAGCAGATCGCAATTAATGCAGGACTTGAAGGCGGAGTTGTTGTTGAGAAGGTACGTAACCTTCCAGCAGGACAAGGTCTAAACGCTGCAACTGGCGAGTATGTAGACATGATCAAATCTGGAATTATCGATCCAGCAAAGGTCACACGTTCTGCATTACAAAACGCTGCATCAATTGCGGCCCTGTTTATTACAACAGAGGCGGTTATTGCAGATAAGCCAGAGAAGACTCCGGCTGCCCCACAAGGTGGCGGAGATATGGACTTCTAAGCCCAATCCATTACGCGTAACGCCGTCTCTGATTAACACAGAGGCGGCGTTCTGCTTTACCCTTAGCGCATGGCTAAGAAATCCCTACTCTCCAAAAAAGAGTCCTCCAAAAAGGAAAAACTTCCTAAAAAGAAGATGACAGCAAAGAGCGGCGCTGTTGCCTTTGATGCAAAGGATCTTGCCCGAAAGGCTGCCTTAGAACAGGCGGAGAAGAAGGATCAAGTTGGCGGATTTGTTTCAGTTGATTTTGATGATGAGAATCGTGTTGCAACATACTTATTTGAGGCAAACCTTGCAGGGTATAAAGGTTGGCGTTGGTGTATCACCATTGCAAAGGTTGACGCTGACGCACAACCAACAATTTGTGATGTTGTAGTTCTTCCAGGTCCAGATGCGTTACGTGCACCTGAGTGGATTCCATATCGCGACAGAATTTTGCCGGGCGATGTTGGCGTTGGCGATATTGTTCCAAGCACAGTTGATGACACACGATTAGTTCCTGGACAACAAGCACTTCCACAAGATGAAGATCTTGATACCGCGATGGCGATTGAACTTGGTTTAGGTCGCGCACGTGTTTTATCAATTGAAGGTCGTGACCAGGCAGCTAAGCGTTGGTATGAAGGCGAGCGCGGACCCAACGCTCCCGTTGCCCAGGCAGCGCCAAAGCCATGTCACAGTTGCGGATTCTTTATTCCAATTGCAGGATCCTTACGCGCAACCTTTGGCGTATGCGCCAACGCGATCTCGCCCGATGATGCACGCGTAGTGAGCGTGGACCATGGCTGCGGAGCACATTCGGAAGCGACCTTCACAGAGCCGGTGTTAAACTAACCACCTGCTATCGCAACCGCGATACTTATTTACATACAAGTAAAAAAAACTAGCAAGGAGCCCTCCCCATGCCTACAGGACACGTTAAATGGTTCTCATTGGAAAAAGGCTTCGGCTTCATTGCAAATGATGAAGGCGAAGATGTTTATCTAGCTGCAACCTCTCTTCCAGAGGGTGTTGCAACGGTAAAGCCTGGAACAAAGCTTGAGTTTTCTATTGCTGACAGCCGTAAAGGCCCACAAGCCTTATCAGTACACATCATTGATGCCCCACCATCATTAGTAGAGAATTCACGTGTTAACAGTGATGATCTTGCAGCGATGATTGAGGACACAATCAAGATGTTGGACAAGGTCGGCAATGGTTTGCGCCATGGACGTCACCCCAATGCACAAGAGGCGGATCGTCTTGGTCGTGTGTTGCGCGGTATCGCTACAGCGCTCGGCGCATAAAAAGTAGGGTTAACTAAATTCCACTTCGTCGGTCACGACGTATTGTGTAACGAATACCGACTAACCCTAACCCTGCTCCCATTACGCAGGTCCAAATAACTTTTGCATCTGCGTTGGCTGCAACCGCAATCACACCAGCTACTGCCCAGCAAACTGTTCCAAGACCGACTAGAGTTACCGTATTGCGTAGTCGAGTAGTCATGGGGCAAGAGTAATGCGTTTATCGGTAAAAGAGGATGGTAATTGGCGATCATTTCGCCACCGAAATTACCAAATCCTCTTTCCTGCCAACACGGTTTCAAATATTGGTAGTTGGGCTCAGCGAATCGCACAGGATTGGCTTGTACTAGAACTTACAAATAACAACGGAACGTACCTAGGTTTAGTTACCGCGGTTCAATTTGCCCCAGTTTTAGCTTTCTCATTACATGGTGGAAAACTCGCCGATCGATTTAACAAGAGAAAAGTTTTAATTCTTACCAATATCATCGGTGGCGCAGCCTCTTTAGCTTTAGGTTTATTAGTAATAACCGATCTGATCGCGCTGTGGCATGTCTTTGTATTAGCTGGAGTCCTGGGTATTTCAACGGCGATTGACGCACCGGTGCGCCAGGCCTTTACAACTGAGGTTGTGGGACAGTCTGATCTACCTAATGCCGTTTCTCTCAACTCAGCTAATTTCAACGCCGGACGGCTTGTAGGACCTGCGATTTCAGGTGGTCTGATCGCAGCCTTTGGCACAGGACCCTCATTTATTGTTAATGGCTTCTCTTATTTGTTTGTGATCGCAGCGCTAATAAAGCTCAATGAGAAGGCTTTTTTCCATCTAGATCGACCTAAATCAGATGGCAGTATTAGAGAAGGTATCGCTTATGCAAAGGCGAGACCAGATATTTACGTCGTAATGCTGATAGTTTTCTTCCTAGCAACCTTTGGTTTGAACTTTCAGATCTTTAATGCGCTTATGGCTACACAGGAGTTTGGGTTAGGGCCGGCAAGTTTTGGTTTGATGGGCACCTTCATCGCCATTGGTTCATTAACTGGAGCCATTGGCTCTGCCCGACTAGAAAGATTTAGAGATACAAAGTTTGTCATCAAGGGTGGAATCACCTTTTCCATCTCCATTATGGTTCTCGCCTTTCTTCCCAGCTATAGCCTTTATATTTTATGGTTACCAATCTGTGGTGTCACAGCTCTTACAACATTAGTATCTGCAAATTCGATTGTTCAAACTAGTACAGACCCTGCGATCCGCGGTCGCGTCATGGGTTTGTATCTTTTGATTTTCATGGGTGGAACCCCATTTGGTTCACCGCTGATTGGAGCAACAACTGATCTGGTCGGAATCCGACCAACGATTGTAATTTGTGGTGGAATCTCTTTACTAGCCTCACTGATTATCTGGTTCCGTTTCAAAAACCGTGTTGGGCTACCTACCGATATTTCAGTGGGAACGGTTCTAAAGACTGTTGATCGCAATCACCAGTAAAATTCCAATGAGTGCTAGCAAGGTAATTAATCGTCTGGTTTTATAGCTCATACCGATTCCTTCACAGGAGAAGGAATCGCCTTCACGATGATAAAAGCAATACCAATCAAGACAAAAACCATGATGTAAGCCCGGGAAATTCCAAAGCTATCTCCTAATAGACCCAGTAAAAATGGGGCTCCAGCGATAGCAATACCTGCTGCAAATGAGGCTCTTCCAATCGCTAAATCTGGACGGCCATCACTTAATCCAATTAAGCGGATTGAAGAGAGTGCAAACTGCATTGAGATACCAAGACCGACAACTAATAGACACAGTAAAGAAATGACCATGTTGTGTGACAACCAGAAACCTAAGAAGCCAAAGAACTGTAAGGCAATGATGGCTTGCAGTTGAGTATCAAGGGCAAAACGCTTCAATACCAATCCACCATACCAACGACCAATTCCCATACCGGTACCAAGGGCCACAATTGCAACGGTTGAGATCGCAGCGGTCGATCCAACCCGATCCTTCAGGAGCGCTGCAGCCCAGAATGATGTTGCAAACTCACTTGAGATACACGCGACAAAACCAAACCATGCGATCCAAAATTTGCGGGATAACCTGCCACCTTGTGGTCCATGCTCATCAGGAGCATGTTCCTCTGCATCCTTTTCACGACCTAGGAAAAAGAGTGTCAGCGCGACCGGTATGGCAAGAAGTAACCCTAAACGCCACAAATTTGGAAAGGCGATCGCAATTGTTCCAATAAGTGCGGTTCCGGTGACAAAGCCAACTGATGCGATTCCATTGGCCTGCGGAATTGCAACCTCTGCCGCTTTGCCGTAGTGCGAGGACATTTTTGTAAGCATGGTGTTGATGACAACAGATGTTCCAAAACCAGTAATAAATGTGGCAGGAATTGTGATGAACACCGGAGGTGAGATTACAAACAGGATAAGACCTGTAATGAAGATGCTTAAACCGATCCAGCTGGCACGATTGCGGCCATACTTATGAGCGATGCGGGGGTTGGCCCAGCCAGCAAAGATTGATGCCACGCCCATTGCAGTTCCGTGCAATCCAGCAATTGTGAGTGATGTGCCCTGATCTGCACGCAGTAAGGATTGTGCTGGCCCGAAGCCACCTAGATAGAAGTTAACGATCGCGGTTTGGACCGCTACTACCCAGAAGAAACGATCGCGGTGAAAGCCCTTAGACATTACAGAGCAGCAACAACGTGATCGATGCACCTGGTAAGTGCTTCAACATCACTTGGATCAACCGCTGGGAACATACCAATGCGCAGCTGATTCTTGCCTAGCTTGCGGTAAGGCTCAGTATCAACAATTCCATTTTCACGAAGCGCTGCTGCAATCTTGGTTGCATCAATTGCATCATCAAAGTTGATTGTTCCAACAACCTTTGAACGCATTGCTGCATCGGTTACAAATGGAGTTGTATAACTTGTCTTTTCAGCCCATGAATACAAAATATCTGAAGACTTGGTGCTTCGTCCTGCAGCAAATGACAGACCACCATTGCTGTTCATCCATTCGATCTGCTCTGCAAGTAGCATCAAGGTGACTAGTGCAGGAGTGTTGTAAGTCTGGTCTAAACGTGAGTTCTCAATTGCGATCCCCAGATCAAAAAATGCTGGAACCCAACGGCCACTTGCCTTGATCTTTTCTGCACGAGCAATAGCAGCCGGTGACATGATCGCAATCCATAGACCACCATCAGAGGCAAAGGATTTTTGAGGTGCAAAGTAATAAGTATCAAACTCCTTTGCCTCCACCATTAATCCACCCGCAGCCGATGTTGCATCAACTAGAACGAGTGACCCATCGGTTCCTGCTGGACGCAGAATTGGCATTGCAACACCTGTGCTTGTCTCATTATGAGTTAATGCATAAACATCGATTCCAGCCTCTGCTGATGCGACTGGATGTGAACCTGGCTCAGATTTAATAACCGTTGGTTCGCCTAAGAAAGGAGCCTCCTTCGAAGCTGCGGCAAACTTAGATGAAAACTCGCCAAATACAAGGTGTTGTGAGCGCTCTTCAATCAATCCAAATGTTGCGATATCCCAAAATGCGGTTGAGCCACCATTTCCAAGTACTACTTCATATCCTTCTGGAAGATTAAATAAAGAGGTAAGACCTTCACGAACCCGCTTTACAACATTCTTTACCGGCTTTTGGCGGTGTGATGTTCCCACAATTGAGTTTCCACTTGCCGAAAGGGAAGCCAAGGCTTCAGGACGAATCTTTGAAGGACCGCAACCAAAGCGGCCATCTACTGGCTTTAACTCAGAAGGAATAATGATGCTCATGGGCTAAGACTAAGGGTAGTAGCGAGAGAGTTCCCAATTACCGGCAGTGGTGCTTCTCTCATAGCGCAATCGATCATGCAGTCTTGAGTATCGACCCTGCCAAAACTCAATATTCAGAGGTGTAACACGGTAGCCACCCCAATGTGGGGGCCGTGGGACGGCCGATCCTTCAGGCCACTTTTGAGCAGCTCCTTGAAATCGTTGCTCCAACTCTTCACGTGATACTAAGTGTGATGATTGTGCACTCGCCCACGCCCCAATTTGAGAGCCCCATGGTCTAGTTGCAAAGTAATCATCTGACTCTTGAGCAGAAACTTTTTCGGCAACTCCACTAATCGATACCTGTCGCTCCATTGCATACCAAGGAAAGAGTAATGAAACATTGGGATTCAAATCAATTCCATGTGCTTTACGCGACTGATAATTTGTAAAGAATGTAAAGCCACCAGCTGAGATATCTTTTAACAAAACTGTTCGAGTATTAATCTGCGAATCTGCGGTGACGGTTGAAAGCACCATCGCATTTGCTTCAACAATCACAGTGTTTTCATGTGCATCCTTTAACCACATTGCAAAAGCTTCAAAAGGATTTTCTGGAAGAGTTTCTAAACCCTCGTCACTATAGGAACGTCGCATCGCACGGATCTCATCGCGGGTAACGATCTCTTCAGCCATACCCCTATCGAACCCCACTTTGGGGCGCGGGGCGAGTTTTCAGGCGGGACTGCAAGGCGCTATGCAACCGCCAACCTTTATAACAATCGGGTAAATGACCGGCCAAATCCGCACAAAACTAGGTGTTTAGTTTGCTTACTCACGCCCAAAAGAGTGGAATTACCCCAACAGCGCATACCCTCGTGTGCGCGAATTCCATCCATGGAGGATATATATGAAGACAAAGCGTTATGGATTTGCTGGTGTTTTTGCAGCGATCGCGCTTGCGGTTTCAACTCTCGTAGCACCAAGTGCTAATGCAGCCACAGAAATCGTGGTGTGGGCAGATGAATCTCGTGGGCCAAACCTTACAAAGGTAATTGCAGCAAAGGGTGACTGGGTTTCTGGTTACACAGTGAAGGTAGTTACATTCTCAAGCTTTGATGCCCTTAAGGATGCCTTTGATAAGGCAACTGATGCATCAGGCCCAGATATTGTTGTTGGCGGAAATGACTGGGTACCAACAGGTGCTAAGAGCGGAAAGCTTGCGCCAATCACATTAACGGCAGCTGTAAAGGCTCGCTTCAACCCAACACAGTTCGTTGACCTTACATACAAGGGCAAGCTGTACGGAGTTCCTGTAGATATCAACAACGTTGCAATGATCTACAACACAAAGCTGGTTTCATCTGCACCGAAGAGTTTTGGTGAGATGGTTTCAAACTACAAGTCTCTCAAGGCATCTAAGGGCTTGAAGGCTGGTCTATGTATCGCAGGCGGCGGAATGTCATGGGGAGCTCACTCAGTATTCTCAGCACTTGGCGCAGATGCATACAAATTCAACTCACGTGGTGGAATTGTGTACGGACGCTCATTTACTGCAACAACATTTGGTAAGAATGTTCGTAAGTACCTCATGGATGGCAAGAAGAGCAACGGCTTCTTCCCAGCAACAGATACAGGTTGCAAGGACAACTTCCTTGCAGGAACAGTTCCATACGCAGTTATCGGTAACTGGGAGTGGGCAGATTACGTAGCAAAGGGTTTCACAATGAACCTCATGCCAGTTCCAGGTGTTCGCGAAGGAACATACGGAAAGATGTTTGGATCTGTTAGCGGTGCGCTACTGACAACATTTGCTGCAAAGCATGGTGTTGAGTCAGGTGCAAAATCTCTTCTCACTAACTTCTTCGCATCAACTGATGGCCAGGTTCGTTACCAGGCAATTGAGAAGCGTCCACCTGCTGAAAAGGGTGCACAAGCTGACTCAACAGTGACTGCAGCTCAGCGCGGATTCGGTTCATCGGCTTCGCTCGCTGGAATTCCACAGATTGGCGCATTCCTAAACAGCAACAAGGGTGGCGCAAACTACTGGGATTCAGCTCCTGCTTACTGGACAGCTGTTCTGATTGATGGCAAAGATGCAGTTCGTGAAGCATCAAAGCTTGCAGCTATCTGGCGTGCAAACACAGATGGTGGCAAGGGCGATCTCTAATTAATTTGAGTCTCTCAAATTAAAGCTAGTTAAAGGCGTTAGAGGGGTGATGCGGGCGGATTTCCGCCCGCATCACTCATTTCCACTTATATAACAATCATGGTTAGGACTACTTCATGACTTACTTAATAAGAGGCAAGGTTGCCCTCTTAATTAAAGTTGTTGTTGTGGCCCTGTTGGCTTCGGTTTTATTACTCCTAGCGCAGAGCGCCTTTGCTCAACGCGAGTATGTCATCGCAGCTTTCTTAGCTATCTCAGTTGCCATATTGGCCCTGACTTACTTAAGTAAAATCTCTATTCCTCTTAAATTTTTTATACCTGGCATTCTCTTACTGACCGCCTTTGTTATCGGTCCAATTTTGTACACCGTTGCAATGTCTGGCTTCAACTACAAAACCGGAAACATCATTTCAAAAGAGGAAGCAATTGTTCAGATCAAGGTGCGCGGAATTGAACCAGCGCCATCTGGACTCTCATTTGATATTAAATTAGGTACAGTTGATGGAAAGCCAGCTATCTTGGCATCAGATATCAATACATCTGAGTACTTTCTCTCCACCCTTGAAGGCCGTACTCCACTTGTAGCCTCTTCCTTAACTTTCAATGAGTATGGCGTAGCGATAGTGGCTCCAAATTTCATACCACTCAATGAAACCGAGTTTGCCTCCGCAGACAAGATATATACCGGTGCTCGCTTTGTATTTGATGACCAGTTCTTTATCGCGCTTGAGGGTTTTGAAGCAGGCGTGGTTTCTCAACAGGTTCTGGAGTTTGTCCCTGAATCTGATCAATTTAGGAATCTATTGACCGGCGATGTTTATACCGACAATGGGCGTGGTAATTACGCTCTTGCAGATGACCAAGGTGCAATTCTTGAGCCAGGGTGGCGAGCACCGATTTGGTTTGAAAACTACTCAAATATTGTTACAGATCCTAGAGTTCGAGAACCGCTCATTCGTGTATTTATATGGACGGTAGTTTTCGCACTGTTAACGGTATTAACTACCTTTGCATTAGGACTTTTGCTTGCCCTAGCACTTAACAAAGCTATTCGTGGTCGACGTATCTATCGGTCAATTTTGGTATTGCCATATGCGATGCCAAGTGTAATGAGTATTTTGATTTGGGGCGGAATGTTTAATACCGAGTTTGGTGCCATTAACGCCTTACTCGGCACCGATATCGCCTGGTTTTCCGATCCTAACTTTGCACGTGTTGCAGTTATCTTAGTCAACTTGTGGCTGGGCTTCCCATACTTCTACTTAATCTCGAGCGGATCTTTACAAGCAATACCTAGCGAATTGATGGAGGCAGCTGCAATTGATGGAGCAAATCCACGGCAGATCTTCCGAAAGATCACATTGCCATTGTTGCTTCAGATTCTCTCACCGCTACTTATTGCATCCTTTGCATTTAACTTCAATAACTTTAACTTGATCTTCTTGCTCACCGGCGGTGGTCCTCGAAATGAGCTTGATGGTGAGATTGCTGGTGCCACAGATATTTTGATTAGCTACACCTACAAGATCGCTTTTGGTTCTGGTACTCAAGATCTAGGATTAGCTAGTGCTATCTCGCTGATCATCTTCATTCTCGTAGCTTCAATTTCACTGTACAGCTTGAAAAAGTCAAAAGTATTGGAGAGCTTTGCATGAATAAGTGGCTGAAGCAGGATCTGTGGCGACACCTTGTAGGCATTGCAATCTGCCTCTTTGCCTTATTTCCCTTGTATTTAGTGATTATTTCATCTTTTAGCTCATCCGGAAGCTTGCAGCTCAGCTCGTTTATTCCTCAAGAAATTTCATTTGCAAACTACAACAAACTCTTTAACGATCCAGCTATTCCTTACCTTATTTGGGTGAAGAACTCACTTCTTATCGCAGGCTCAGTTGCGGTTATTTCGGTAGTGATTGGATCTGCATCAGCCTTTGCCTTTAGCCGCCTGAGATTCAAAGGTCGCAAGCTGGGAATTCAACTCTTACTGCTTGTGCAGATGTTCCCAGCGATTCTGGCAATCTCCGCCGTCTACGTCATCATGGAGCGGGTTTACAAATTTGCCCCTGAAATTGGTTTGGGTACACAACCCGGACTCTTGTTGGTTTACCTTGGTGGCGCGATGGGCGTAAACATCTGGTTGCTCAAAGGGTTTGTGGATTCAATTCCATCAGAGTTAGATGAGGCGGCAAAGATTGATGGAGCATCAGAGGTACAAACTTTCTGGCTGATCTTTGTTCCACTTGCTGCACCAGTATTAGCCGTTGTTGCCCTACTAAGCTTTATCGGAACATTTAATGAGTTTATTCTTGCTCGCTTGTTCTTGGTCGATATGGAAAGCAGAACCGTTGCGGTCGGTCTACAACAGTTCATTGGTGGTCAGTACTCACAAAACTGGGGACCATTTGCCGCAGGATCTATCCTTGCTTCTATTCCGATCGTAATTATCTTCCTGTCCTTACAAAAGTACATCGTTAGTGGATTAACAGCAGGTTCGGTCAAGGGCTAATGCTCAATAAAAAACTCCGCCTTATAACCGCGGTAATTGCAAGCATCGTGTTGGCTACTTCATCGGTAGCGGCAACACCTGTTGTACCTAATGATCAGGTAGGGCTAGCAAAGGATTTGATTTACTTTGTTTTTCCCGACCGTTATCTCAATGGTGATACCAGCAATGACAGATTTGCAGGATATGACCCAACAGATACCGCCTTTTTTCATGGTGGGGATCTCAAAGGTTTAACAGGCACCTGCTCTGCCGGGGACAATGGCTTAGCTCGAATCAAGAAACTTGGATTTACCGCGGTTTGGGTTACACCCTTAGTTGTTCAACAAAAGCCAACCCCCAATGGCGCGGGATATCACGGCTACTGGGGGGTTGATTTTCTCAATGTAGATCCCCATTTAGGTACCAAAGCTGATTTGATCGAATTCTCAGAGTGCGCAAAGAAGTTGGGCCTCAAATTGATCTTAGATGTTGTTACAAACCACACAGGCGATGTTATTCAGTACAAGGAAAAGGATGCATTTATCCCAGCGGATCTGGTAAACGCTAAGAATCCAGTCTGGCTCAATGATCTGAGTAATTATCACAACGTAGGAGACATCAGTAATTGCTGGGGTGAGGGTTCATGTTCGCAACTAGGTGACTTTTATGGTTTAGATGATGTAGCAACTGAAAAACCAGTTGTGTACAACGGATGGGCTGATGTCTTTGGTCAGTGGATTAAGGATTATGGTTTCTCTGGCTTTCGAGTCGACACCGCCCGGCATGTAGATGACAATTTTTTTAAGAATTGGTCCCCTCAAATTAATGCAGCGGCACAATCAGTTGGAATTGATAACTTCACAATTTTTGGTGAGGTCTGGGATGTAAATCCAATTAATTTAATGAACTACATCCGACGAAATAAGATTCAAACAGTTCTTGACTTTCCATTTCAGCGATCAGCGGTGGAGTTTGCATCTGGATACTCAGATGCCGCTACAGTTGAAAATCTATTTAGTTATGATGATTTGTACATAACCGCCACCACTAACGCATCCAATATGGTCACCTTTCTTGGCAATCACGATATGGGTCGTGCTGGAAAGATCATTGAATCTAAACGTATAAATCCTGCAGCTGAGCTATTACCGCGCACCTTATTGGGTCACTCGCTGATGTATCTGACTAGAGGAATTCCATCTGTTTACTACGGTGATGAAGTCGGAATGACAGGAACTAACTCAGGTAGTGACCAATTGGCACGTCAGGATATGTTTTCAACAAAGGTGAATATATGGAAGACAGAGAAGAGAATCGGCTCTTCTCCAATTGGAACAGGTAACTCCTTTGATATTACCGATAAGCATCCGATCGCCAATCATTTAAAGGCGTTGGCTAAGTTACGAGCATCACATCCAGGGTTAGCTAACTCATCGATGCAGATCCGCTACGCCAAGAATTATTTGCTTGCTGTCTCCAAAAAGGATGATTCTGAAGCTCGTGAATATCTTGTTGCCTTTAACAACTCAACCAAAGCGATCAAAGCTACGATTCCCACCGCAACATCTAAGGGCGGTTGGAAGTTGCTGATGGGAAAGACATCGATTAAGACTGCAGCAGAGAAGGTCACCATTACAGTTCCAGCGCTATCAACAGTTGTAATCAAAGCAAATCAAAGGATTGATAAGACAGAGGTAAAGGTTGGCAAAATCTCATCCAAGTTAGATTTCTTGACCGGCTATTACGAGACTAAGGCCTCGGTTACAACCAAGGATTTGGCACAGGTTACCTTCTATGTTCGTACATCTACCGACCAACCATGGAGTTCTCTTGGAACCGACACTAACTCTCCGTACACGGTATTTGTAGATCCCTTAGATTACGAGGGTACAAAGATTCAGATCAAGGCGGAGGTAAAGAACTCGAAGGGAGCAAAGTATGAGCTACCAAGCACCAGTGTTGTTATCCCCGCACCATGATGGCAGCGAACTATATGTAAGCAATAGCGCACCCACTATTGGGCAAAGGGTTGTGTTAAAGGTCCGTGTTCCGCACTCTTACACCTTTGAAAAAAGCTTTATTCGTATCTACGAAGATGGCGAACCACGCAGCTATGAGCTGGCTTTAGCCTCTAAGGGCCATACAGAGGATTGGTATCAGGTAGAGATACCAATTGTTAATACCCATACCTTGTACCGCTTTGTCTTTGTTTCTAGGGATCGATATGACTGGCTCAACGCCTTTGGCCTGAGCGATCATGATGTTCATACCAATAATGATTTCCAAATAGTTGCGGTACCAGCAAATCCCGAATGGATTAAGTCCTCCATCTTTTATCAAATCTTTCCAGATCGTTTTGCCAAGTCAGCACATACTTATGCGGTTCCAGATTGGGCTCATCCACGTGATTGGAATGAGCTACCTCGAGGTCGCAGCGAGTTTACGAGCAGTGAACTTTACGGTGGTGACATTATCGGAGTCGAAGAACATCTCGACCATATTCGTGATTTAGGTGTAACCGGAATCTACTTCACCCCATTTTTTCCATCCCGATCTAATCATCGATATGACGCCAGCAGCTTTACCGAGGTAGATCCAATCCTTGGTGGTAACACGGCGCTCTTTTCCTTGGTTAAAAAGGCAAACAGGTATGGAATTCGAATTATGGGGGATTTAACCTCAAATCATTGTGGTGCGGGTCATCCATGGTTAGCAGAGGCGAAGAAGAGTAAGAGCGCAAAGGAGAGAACTTACTTTTACTGGGACAAGAGTGTTAAACATGGATATGTAGGGTGGTGGGGGTTGGCATCACTACCAAAGCTCAACTTTAACTCTGCAGCGCTTAAAAATGAGATGTATAAAGGTAAGAACTCAATTGTTCGCAAGTGGATCTCACCACCATTTGGAATGTCTGGTTGGCGCATCGATGTTGGAAATATGACAGGGCGACTTGGCGCAGATGATTTACATGATGATGTTATGCATGGGATTCGTCAGGCGATGGATGAGACCAATCCAGATGCATGGTTAGTTGCAGAAAATGGTGATTTTGTAGCAAGTGATCTCAACGGTCTTGGTTGGCACGGAGCGATGAATTATCAAGGTTTTATGCGCCCTGTATGGAACTGGCTCAATCGAAACTCCGAAATTGGTGGTGGCTTTCAAGGCCTGCCCTTTGCAATGCCACAGATTTCAGGTCAGCAGTTGATTAACAGCATGAAACAGTTCAATGCATCTGTTCCCTGGAGAAGTGTTACCGCAAGTATGGTGCTGCTCGATAGTCATGACACCGCTCGCTTTCGCACAGTTGTTAAGGGCGATGTCGCCTCCCATCTATCTGCAATGACAATGGTCCTTACCTACCCCGGAGTCCCTTCAATCTTTGCCGGCGATGAAATAGGTCTAGAAGGTTCATGGGGAGAGGATGGCCGCCGCACAATCAATTGGGAGGATCGCTCGCAGTGGGATCACACCTTTATGGGTGATGTCCGACAACTCATCTCTATTCGCAAAGGTAATGATGGGTTAATCAATGGTGGTTTGCGTTGGTTGGCCGCAGAAAAGGATTTCATTCTCTATCTACGTGAATCCGAAAAGCAATCGGTTTTGATTTTTGTCTCACGTAAGGGTGTAAATGTAAAGATTGATTTATCAGAGTTTGGTCTGCAGGTTACACAAGTTCTTTTTGGTCAAACTGTAACTGGCAGCAAATTCTCGATTAAATCAAAGGAGGCAACCCAGGGGGTTTGGGTAGTTACCCTTTAAGCCAAAATCGTAATGGATCCTGTAAGTACTTTGCCCACGATCTTTCATTGTGACCGCTTCGCCTATAGACCTTACTTTCATAATTATGAGTAAATCCACGGCTCCGCATTAATCTGTCTACATAGTTTTGTAGTGATACATACTCTTTATCCAACCCTTTATCGCCACGACTCATCCAAACTTTGTGACTCAGTGGTAAGGCTTCAACCATTGATCGCGCAAAGTTCTCATCACTTATTACCCAATGTGGAGACAAAGCGAGTGCTGTTGTGAACTTATCTGGATGTTGAATCGTTGCGTACAAGGTTGCTAATCCGCCCATACTCGAGCCAATAACAGCTGTTTTTTCAGGGGAGTGCTCACCATAAATAGTGGGCACTATCTCTTCAAAGATTTGATGCAGATAGGAATCTGAATGTAAAGCAACTGTTGAATCCTTAATCGCCCAGCGCGGATCTACATAAGCATCAGCTGAAAAGAATTTCTCTGGCGCTAGATCCTTTGCTCGTCCCCACGGATTTTCTTTAGTTGAGCTGTGCCAAACGGCAATAATTGTTGGAGGCTTTACTCCCGCCTCGTGGGCGACTTGGATTGCAGACTGTGCAAGCTTCCATGTCTGACCTCGATGGGTGCTAGTGGTGCCATCAAAGATATTTTGCCCATCATGTGCGATGAGCAGGTGCTCACTTCCGCCTCGAGGTGTCCAGTAATCAACGGTTCGATCCCCAAAGCGGGTACGCACAACCTCGCCCGGAACTCCTCGGATTTGGTAGCGCTTAATCTCGTGCATGGTGATTTAATCATCCCATGTCGACGCCGAAAACATCAATTATCTGGTTTCGTCGCGACCTTCGAATTAATGATCATCCAGCTTTGTTAGCTGCAATTGAATCATCTGATCAGATAATTCCTCTCTTTATTCTGGATAAGCAACAGATAAAAGAGGCTGGTGCAAAGTTGTTGGCATATATGGGCCAATCACTTCGTCAGTTAGATGAATCTCTGGGTAACAAACTACATATTATCGAAGGTGATCAAGTCGAAGTACTTTCTGCTTTGATTAAAAGGTATGGGGTGGAACAGGTTCACATCTCGGCAGAGTATGAAAGATATGGTGCTGCACGTGATGCACGGGTTGAAGCTGCAGGAATCACATTGATCAGAACGGGCAGCCCATATGCAGTTGCTCCAGGTCGGGTTTTGAAACCATCTGATGCAACCCCTTACAAGGTGTACACACCTTTTTACAAAGGATGGAGAACACATGGTTGGAGAGCGCCAGCTATTACGCCGAAGAAATTCACATGTGTAGAACCAATCTCTGAGTACCGTGTTTTTCCAGATTTTCCAATGCCTGAAGGGGTCAAGGTTATTGAAGCTGGCGAAGCAGCCGCGCTAAAGCGGTTTAAAGAGTTCAGTAAAAATGGCTTGGACTCATACGATGAAAATCGAAACCTTGCAGCGATCGATGGAACCTCAAAGATGAGTTCCTATCTCAAGTTTGGCGAGATTCATCCTCGCACCCTGCTTGTAGATTTAGGTGAGAGCAAAGCACATGACACCTTTAGAAAAGAGATTGCATGGCGAGAGTTTTACGCCGATGTCTTGTTTAACAATCCCATGACCGATGTTGAATATTATGTACCTAAGTTTGCTCAGATGCGTTATGACAAACCCGGAAAGCAGTTTAAGGCCTGGTGTGAAGGCAAGACTGGGTATCCATTTGTAGATGCTGCAATTCGCCAACTATTGCTTGAAGGATGGATGCACAACAGAACCCGTATGGTTGTTGCCTCATTCTTGGTGAAGGATCTGCATTTAGAGTGGCAGCTGGGTGAGCGTTTCTTTGCAGAGCACTTAGTTGATTACGATGTTGCATCTAATGCTCATGGCTGGCAGTGGACGGCGGGAACAGGTACCGATGCATCACCTTATTACCGGGTATTTAATCCAATTGAACAAGGTCGCCGGTTTGATGAAAATGGGGATTACATTCGCAGATATGTTCCAGAGCTTGCCCATCTGTCAGCCTCAGAAATCCACGAGCCTTGGTTATTCCTAGATGGATATAGCAAGGGATATCCAGAGCGGGTTGTTGATCATGCAGTTGAACGGCTTGAAGCCCTTACACGATTACAAGAGATTAAAGCTGACAAACCCCCAATGCCTGGCGCTTAGCCGCATACATCGCATTATCTGCACGTAGCAAGAGATCATCTGCACCATCATTGTTGGCAATTCCAATACTGACTCCAATACTTATTTCATGACCATCGATAATAAATGGATAAGAGAGTGTGGCTCGTAACGCTAAAGCGATCTCCAAAACGAGTTCGTGTGAACCATCTACCAAGACTCCAAACTCATCACCACCCAAGCGAGCAAGTAGGGCACCACTAGGTAAGGCACGGCTAAATCGTTGTGCAACTAATTGTAAAACCTTGTCGCCAACCTCGTGACCGAAACTGTCATTGACCGGCTTAAAGCCATCTAAATCCATCAGTAATAGGGATCCATTACGGGTGGCATAGCTTTGGATTTCAGAGATCAAACGTCTGCGATTGGGCAACATAGTTAACTCATCTGTTCTGGCCAAAATTCTCTCATGACCAATGTTTCTTGCCTGATTAAGAGCGATACTCATTCTGATAAAGGCAAGTGCAAGGGTTCCGATTGCCGGAAGCAAAATGAAGTGAGGAAAGTTATCAGGCGCAATAGCAAGAAGTGCCAACAAGGTAGCGCTCAAAAAAACAGAGATAGTGATTAATACAGGGCTTATCCCATTTTTACTTCTGTTATCTGTACCAGAGCGCCAGGTACTTTCTGCAATTACAACAAAGGATAGTAACCAGCCGTAATCAATCAATGATCCAAAGGTGTAACTCATATTGAGGTTGTGCCACAAGAAGATTAAATCTGTTATCGCATAGATAACAACTCCAAGAGATAGCAGTAAGCCGCGTTGTGAAAAACCCTGCATTACAAAGGTTGCAATGATGAAGCAGAGTAAGACTAAATCGGCAACGGGGTAAATGGTTGCAAGAAAGGATTGATTGAGATCTCCATCAAAGTATGGAAGTACAGGTTGTAGAGCAAAGGCTGCTCCTAAGGTGCTTAACCCCAAGCCAACGATTGAGGCATCAACAACCTCAAGCACAGTTAACCTTTGTTGAGCAGATATCAATAGGTGTAGTCCTAGTATGGCAAGCGGGTAAAAAAGTAGGTACATCGAATCTGAAATAGCTAGAAAGGAGTTTGGAAAGTTAAGGTAGGAGCTACTGGTCACAATTATCGAGCCGATACTCCAAGCACCGATTGCGCAAGCGGTCAGTGGTTGAGCCCATCTGTTATTTATTCTTGGAGCGGTTAACACCGACATAACTGAAGCAATGGCGACACTATTAAAGGCGATGAGATCGCTCCATACCCCTGAGAGCCAGAAGTGCAGAGGTATCTGTGCCACCAATAAGACAGGCGCGACAAAACGCATGACAGGCATGACTACAGAGTAAGAACAGATCCACCTTTTTGGGATAGGGGTTCCCATAGATGCAAAAAACCCGCTACCTGTCTGGCAGCGGATTTTTTACAGGATTGAAAGGGTTAGAAGCCCTTGGTGCAGATCAGCTTTGCGCTGGCCCGTGAGTCAGCAACATTTGCTGCAAGCTCTGCAGGTTTATTAGTTGCAGCAAGCTTTGCCGCCTCCAACTTTTTAATTGTGACATCAATGTTGCGAATCTTGCTGGTATAGGCACGTGTGGCAGAGGTCCATGACCCAACAGCGGTTGTCAAAATCTTTTTATCAGCCTCTGTCGTTGCAGCGGCTAACTTTGCTTGTGCTGCAACTAAACGCTTATCGGCCTCATCAAGTTTTGCTTGAATCTCGGCCTTGTTCGCTGTCTCAGTTGTGATTCCAAGTTCAATTACGGGAAGTTGTGCCACGAAATCAGCGTTTGTCTTTACCGATGCATTCTTTGCTGCGACCGCATCATTTGCAGCTGCCAAACAATCCATAGATAGCCAGGTTAATTTCTTGCTCTTAACTAATGGATTCTTAGC
>ERZ888423.894-NODE-894-length-28656-cov-38.719206_pt1 | contig 28656 bp, 21 predicted proteins | sample MGYA00520523_ERZ888423 | MGnify/ENA primary metagenome ERZ888423 (study PRJEB32303, sample SAMEA104408611) | aquatic metagenome | biome: Brackish water; feature: Pelagic; material: water | place: Baltic Sea | collected 2014-06-08T10:24:00 | depth 30,27 m ...
GCAGCCACCACTGCGACCGCGGGCGGCGCGGAGGCGACAACGGCAACCGCGGCCGTCTCGATCGTGGCGACGAGATCGCCGGAGTTCATCTTCATGCCGCGGCTGAGATGCAGGGCCACGACCTTGCCGGCAGCGCTCGAAGGCACATCCATGGTGGCCTTGTCGGTCTCGAGCGTGGCGATCGGGGTGTCCACCTCGATCGTATCGCCCGGGGCGACCAACAACTCGATGACGGCGACATCTTTGAAGCTGCCGAGGTCAGGTACGCGGATATCGATCTGGGGCACGGTGCAGCCTCAAGCGTTCAGGGGACTGGGCTTATCGGGGTCGATACCGAGCGTGCTGAGCACGCCCTCGAGATGAGAGACCGGCAGCGCGCCCTCGTCCACCAACGCCCGTAGCGTTGCCCAGACGATGAAGCGGCGATCGACCTCGAAATGGTGTCGCAAGGCGGCGCGCGCATCCGATCGCCCGTAGCCATCGGTGCCGAGCACCACGAACCGGCCGGGCACCCACTGACGGATCTGTTCGGGGACGTTGCGCACATAGTCGGTCGCCGCGATGAACGGACCACGATGGGCACCGAGCGTCTGCGCCACGAACGGTACCCGCGCAGACTCGTCCGGATTGAGCAGATTCCAACGCTCGCAGTCGAGCGCCTCGCGCCGAAGCTCGCTGAAACTGGTCGCGCTCAGCACCTCGCAGTGCACGCCGTGATCGTCGCGCAGCATCTCCGCCGCTGCGATCACTTCACGCAGGATCGTACCGGACCCGAGCAGCGTGGCGCGCGGCCCCGTCGTCGTCGGCACTGCCGCGGCCGCGGCAGGCAGGGCGTACAGCCCTTTCAGGATGTCCGCTTCCACGCCTGCCGGCATCCCCGGCATCGCGTAGTTCTCGTTCATCACAGTGATGTAGTAGAAGATGCTCTCGCCTTCGGCGTACATGCGCCGCAGGCCGTCGTGGATGATCACCGCGAGTTCGTAGGCGAAGGTGGGATCGTAGGCGCGGCAGTTCGGCACCATCGTCGCGAGCAGTTGGCTGTGCCCGTCTTGGTGCTGCAGACCCTCGCCTGCGAGCGTGGTGCGGCCAGCCGTGGCACCGAGCAGGAAGCCGCGCGCACGCTGGTCACCGGCTGCCCAGATGAAGTCACCGACCCGCTGGAACCCGAACATCGAATAGAAGATGTAGAACGGCACCATCGGCACGCCGTGGTTCGAATAGGCGGTACCCGCTGCGATCCACGAGCACATCGCACCCGCCTCGTTGATGCCCTCCTCGAGGATCTGCCCTTTCTTGTCCTCGCGATAAGACATCAGCTGGTCGGCATCCTGCGGCACATAGAGCTGACCGACCGAGGAATAGATGCCCACTTGGCGGAACAGGCCCTCCATGCCGAATGTGCGCGCCTCGTCCGGCACGATCGGCACGATATGACGACCGATCTGCTTATCTTTGAGCAGCGTGGTCAACATGCGTACGAACGCCATGGTGGTGGAGATCTCGCGGTCCTCGGTCGACTCGAGCAGCGACTTGAAGGTTTCGAGCGGCGGCACCGGCAGCGGCGTGGCGTCGGGCCGGCGGGCAGGCAGAAAACCGCCCATGGCCTTGCGGCGTCCGAGCATGTACTGCAGTTCGGGGCTGTCCTGCGCGGGGCGCGAGAACGGCAAACGGGCGATCTCCTCGTCCGATACGGCGATGTTGAAGCGATCGCGGAAAGCCCGCAGGTCTTCGTCCGACAACTTCTTCTGCTGGTGCGTGACCATCTGGCCCTCGCCCGCCTTGCCCATGCCGAACCCCTTCACCGTCTTGGCGAGGATCACGGTCGGCTGGCCGCGGTGCGCGCTGGCGGCGGCGTAGGCCGCATAGACCTTGCGGGCGTCGTGACCGCCGCGGTTCAGGCCCCAGATCTCGTCGTCGGACATGTTGGCGACCATCGCCTTGAGTTCGGGGAACTTCCCGAAGAAGTTCTCGCGCGTGTAGGCGCCGCCCTTGGCCTTGAAGTTCTGGTACTCCCCGTCGACGCACTCTTCCATGACGCGACGCAACAGCCCCAAGTTGTCCTTGGCGAGCAACGGATCCCAACGCGAACCCCACAACACCTTGATGACGTTCCAACCAGCACCGAGGAAAGCGGCCTCCAACTCTTGGATGATCTTGCCGTTGCCGCGCACCGGACCGTCGAGCCGCTGCAGGTTGCAGTTGATGACGAACACCAGGTTGTCGAGTTTTTCGCGCACCGGCATGGTGAGCGCGCCCATCGATTCCGGCTCGTCCATCTCGCCATCGCCCAGGAACGCCCAAATCTTGCGGTCGCTCACAGGGACGAGGCTGCGGTTCTCGAGATACCGCTGGAAGCGCGCTTGGAAGATCGCCTGCATGGGACCGAGTCCCATGGAGACCGTCGGGAACTGCCAGAAGTCCGGCATGAGCCAAGGATGGGGATAGGACGAAAGCCCGTCACCGGCGACTTCCTGCCGGAAATGGCGCAGTTGCTCCTCGGTCAGGCGTCCCTCGAGGTAGGCGCGCGCGTAGATACCGGGCGAAGCGTGGCCCTGGACGAACAGCATGTCACCCGGATGCTGATCCGTGGCGGCGCGCCAGAAGTGGTTGAACCCGACCTCGTAGAGGGTCGCAGCCGAGGCGTAGGTGGCGATATGACCGCCATACTCCGAGGAGATCCGGTTGGCCTGCACCACCATCGCCATCGCGTTCCAGCGGATGTACGCCTCGATGCGCCGCTCGAGTTCGCGGTTGCCGGGGTAGTCCGGCTGGTGTCCCGTCGAGATGCTGTTGAGGTACGCGGTGTTGGGCCGGAACGGCAGGTAAGCGCCCGAGCGGCGTGTGTGGTCGATCAGTTGCTCAAGCAGATAATGCGCGCGCTCGGGACCATGCGCCTTGAGGACCGAGTCGATGGACTCCAGCCACTCGCGGGTCTCGCCCGGATCAAGGTCGTGTTCCTGACTGTTCGCCATGCCATTGCCTGCCGAGAGATCTGTGAAAAAGGGTATGTTAACTTGCTGCCGTCGTCCCGGGTACCCGCGTGCGATGTGTTAACATGAAGTCCTTCACGGTTTGGTGCTGACGGCTCTCATGACCGATCTCCTCACCCTGCGCCGACCGGATGACTGGCATCTGCATCTGCGCGACGGCGCAGCACTCGCGGCGGTGCTGCCGCATACCGCGCGCCAGTTCGCCAGGGCGATCGTGATGCCCAACCTCAAGCCACCCGTCACCACCACCGCCCTCGCGGCCGCCTATCGGCATCGCATCCTCGCGGCGCGTCCAGCGGGTTCGGACTTCGAGCCGTTGATGACCCTCTACCTCACCGACAACACCCCGACCGATGAGGTCGACCGGGCGCAGGCCAGCGGGATCGTCGCCGGGTTCAAGATGTATCCGGCCGGGGCGACGACGAATTCGGACTCGGGCGTCACCGATGTACGACGCGTGGATGAGGTGTTGGCGCGCATGGCCGAGCTCGGCGTGGTGCTGCAGGTCCACGGCGAGGTCACGCACGAGCAGGTCGATGTGTTCGATCGCGAGCAGCGTTTCATCGACGACATCCTCGCACCGATGGCGGAGCGTCACCCGCGGCTGCGCGTGGTGTTCGAACACATCACGACCCGCGCCGCCGTCGCGTTCGTCCGCGGTGCCCGTGCCGGCATCGCTGCGACGATCACCCCGCAACACCTGCTGCACAACCGCAACGACCTGTTCCGCGGCGGGCTACGGCCGCATTTCTATTGTCTGCCGGTGCTGAAGACGCAAGCGGATCGCGAAGCGCTCATCGAGGCAGCGACCGCAGGCGAGCCCCGCTTTTTCCTCGGTACCGACAGCGCACCGCACGATCGTCGCTCAAAAGAGAGCGAATGCGGCTGTGCCGGGATGTACTCGGCGCACGCCGCGCTCGAACTCTACGCCGAGGTGTTCGAGGATGCCGGCGCCCTGCACCGCCTAGAGGCCTTCGCAGCAGACTTCGGGCCTGATTTCTATGGCTTGCCGCGCAATGCGGGCACGGTCACATTGGTCCGTCAGGAATGGTCTCCGCCTGCAATCTACCCGTTGGGCGGGACCGAGTTCGTCGTGCCGATGCGCGCCAACGGCACGCTGCGCTGGCGACAGGTCGTCTCGTGAACGAGCCCATCGAGCGCGCGGCCCAACTGCCCCTTGCGAGGCGCTTCCGCAACTTCCTGCCCGTGGTGGTGGATGTCGAGACGGGCGGTCTGAACGCCGCCCGTGATGCCTTGCTGGAGATCGCGGCGGTGTTCATCGAGATCGGTCCCGACGGGACGCTGTCACGGGGCGAGACGCACTCCTTCCATGTGAAGCCGTTCGCGGGTTCCAACATCGAACCGGCCTCGCTCGCGGTGACGGGCATCGACCCGTTCCACCCGCTGCGTCCCGCCATCGACGAGAAGGACGCGCTCAACCGTATCTTCAAAGAAGTACGCGAGGCGGTGAAACGCCATGGCTGCAAGCGGGCGATCCTGGTGGGCCACAACGCCTCCTTCGATCTCGGATTCCTCAATGCCGCCGTCGCCCGAGCGGACATCAAGCGCAACCCCTTCCACCCGTTCTCGACCTTCGACACGGTGACACTGGCGGGCGCGGCGCTCGGGCAGACCGTGCTGGCCAAAGCGACGATGGCGAGCGGGCTGGCCTGGGATTCTCAGGCCGCACATGCCGCGGCCTACGATGCAGAGCGCACGGCGGATATCTTCTGCAAAGTCTGCAATTTCTGCCTGCCCAGCTTTTTCGAGGCTGAGGCCAAGGCGCGCGCGCTCGGTTGGCACGATGACCTGCCAGCGACGCTCGGCATCGATCCGACCTCACCGGTGGCGGACGAGAACACCCCGTAGCGCAGCACCCGCCGGACCAAGGCGGACTGCGCCAAGTTTTTCGGGCGGCTCAGACCGCGCCGACTTCCTCGAGGGCTTTCTTGAGTTCGCCGCTGTGGTACATCTCGAGTGCGATGTCGCAGCCGCCGACAAGCTCACCTTTGAGGTAGAGCTGCGGGAAGGTCGGCCAGCTCGAGTAGCGCTTCAGGCCTTCGCGCAGTTCCTGGTCCTCGAGGATGTTGACGGTCTGGAAGCGCGCCCCGCAGGCCCGCAGTGCGCCCACGGTCTGCGCCGAAAAACCGCATTGCGGGAAATCGGGGGTGCCTTTCATGAAGAGGATGACCGGCGCCGCCGCGAGCTGGTCTTTGATGCGTTGTTCGATGCTCATGGGGTGGTCTCCTGGGAAAGTTTGTATGTTGCGTCGGCTCAGGCGCGGCGCGCGCGGCGACGCTGATCGAGGGTCTCGAGCAGGCCCCACTGCTGAGCAGGTGACATGCGCATCCAACCGGCGATCTCGTCACGCGTGCGCAGGCAACCCGAGCAATGCCCGACGGCGTCGAGCGCGCAGACGCTGATGCACGGGGACATCGGCCGCGCGCGAGTCGTCTGCTCCGAAACAGTGGGATCCTGTCCGTCCATGGCTCCGTCCGGGGTGGGAATGCGTTGAATTATGCGGGGTCGCACCGTATTCTTCAAATCCGTCGCCCCTCTCTCCCGGAGCCCCAAATGAAGAATCCCCTCGACAGCGTCGGCACCACCGTCACGCTGGGTGTCGTGTTCTCGGTCATCGTCATGTTGCTGCCATCGACCCCGGGCGGAGATTTCTCCCATCTGAGCCTCGGGCGCTGGCTGCACATCGTCACAGGCATCTTCTGGATCGGCCTCCTGTACTACTTCAACGTCGCGCAGATCCCGGCGCTCGCCGCCGCGAACGCCGACAAGGGCGGACCGGGCGGAGCGGGCATCGTAAAATATGTGGCGCCGCGCGCCCTGCTCTGGTTCCGCTGGACGGCAGTCGCCACCTTCCTGACCGGCGTCTGGCTGCTCGGCGGCCGGTTCCTCGACGCCTTCCTCTTCCGCGAAGGCAGCGTCGTGCTCGGCATCGGTGTGTGGCTCGGCACCATCATGCTGTTCAATGTCTGGGCGATCATCTGGCCGAACCAGAAGAAGGTCATCGGGCTTGTGGCGGCGACCGATGAAGAGAAGGCCAAGGCCCGGCGCACCGCCACCCTCACCTCCCGCGTGAATTTCCTGCTGTCCTTCCCGATGCTGCTCTGCATGAGCGGCTCGGCGCACGGGCTGCCATTCTGAACGCTGCCGACTGATCGCCGACTGATCTAAGGTGTCGCAGCGCGCGGTCCCCGATAGCGGATCGCGCGCTGCGGATCACCGAGCGCCGCACACGCCGCCAGCGGCGAGCCTTCCACGAGATACCAATCGTCGTCGCTGCTGCGCCCCGCAAGCCTGCGACGGTTCGCCTCGAAACACGGCGCCAGCAAGGGCTCCGGCACGAGCAACACCCGCCTCGGGTCATCGGCCAACCAGCGTGCGGCATCGTTGGATTCCGCCTGCCCTTCCCGCCAGCGAGCGTGTCCGAAGTTGACCACCTCCCGGTCGAGGTACAACAGGAACTGCTCCTTGTAGCCCAGCATCCCGAGTTCGCGATCGCGCGGCGCCCGGTCGAGCATCGCCGCGACGAACCCCGAGGCGGAGCGCTCGGCGTTGATCTGCGGCGCGATGCCCACCCCCCAGGTCAGAGTCAGACAGGCGAGCACCGCTGGCCATGCGAACAACGGCCGCCAGCGAAGGCAAGCGCACCAGACGATGAACGACGCACCGGCATAGAGCCAAAGCGGCAGGGTCGACTCGAGCGCCACCTCACCCAGCCACTCGCGCAGCTTCGGCAGTCCCGCCATGGAACCTGCCACGAACACCAGACCGGGCACCACCAACAAGGCAGCCAAGACGAGCGACAGCCGCCCGACCCCGGCACGACGGAACAGCCCCGGCAGATGCGGTGCAGCCGCCAACGCCAGCGCCGGCAAGGCGATGTGCGCATAGACGCCCCGCTTACCCGCGCTGAGCGAAAAGAACAGCACCACCAATACGGCGAAACCCAAGGGCAGAAGCGTGGCCAAACGCCCGTTGCGCCAGTCCTCGCGCCAAGGCCGCCACAGCCAGAAGAGCAAGGCGGACAAGGGCAACCAAAGCGCTGGGATGACCTCGACCAAGTAGTAGTACCACGGCCGCAGGTGATGCCATGCGGCCGCGAAACGCGTGACGGTCTGCTGGAACAGCAGCTCGTCGCGATAAGCTTCCAGCGCCGGGTCACCCGACGCCGCGACCCGCATCAGCATCGGCACCAACCACGCGGCGATCATTGCGACGAACGCCAGCAGCGACAACAGCGCGTACACCGGGCGCTGCGATCCGGCCGACGGAACGCCCTGCGGCCCGGACGCGGCGCGCCGCCGCGACAGCAGCCAGGCGAGCGGCCAGATCAGGAGCGCGAGAAAGCCCACAGCCTTGGCGATGACACCGAGGCCTGCGGCTGCGCCGCCGAGCAGCACCCATGAAGCGCGCGGCGCCTCGAGCAGGTGGCGCCCGAACGCCCAGAGCGCGAGCGTGATCCAGAACACCAATGTCGCATCGATCTGCGCGCCGCGCGTGACCTTCACGAACTGCACGCAGCACGCGAGCGTGAGGGCGGCCGCCAGCCCAGCCTCTCGGCCATGCAGCCGCCGACCGAGGTCGTAGACGAGCAGCAAGGTCCCGAGCGATGCGATCATCGAGGGCAATAGGAACGCCGAACGCAGATCGCCTGTCAGCTGCAAGCTCGCGGCGATCAGCCAGAAATGCAGCGGCGGCTTGTCTTGGTAGAGATCGCCGCCGACCCGCGGGATGAGCCAATCGCCGGAGCGCAGCATATCGAGCGCCACCGCGGCGAAACGCGGCTCATCGGCAGGCCAGGGATCGCGCAGCCCGAACCCGACGAAGATGAAGGCGAGGAACGCGAGCCCGATCCACGCGAGGTCGGTCCACCTCGCCTGCCGGTCGATGTTCACTCCTCGACCTTTCGGCGGCCGGAACGGATGAGGTACAGGTTGCGCAGGTAGACGATCAGGCCGAGCCCCTGCCCCGCGATGAACACCGGATCCTGCTTGTGGATCGCGTAGGCGAGCAGCGTGACGCCACCCGCGAGGCTGAAATACCAGAACGCGGTGGGGATGATGCTGCGCTTGACCCGCTCGCTCGCCAGCCACTGGACGATGAACCGCGCGGAGAACAGCGCCTGCCCGGTGAAGCCGATGATGATCCAGATCAAGGTCTCGCCACTTTGCATGATCGGCTCCGGTTGACTAGTCTTCGCGCACTGTGAGGCCTGGCTTGAAGCGGCGGCGCAGCCACATCACGCCGAAGATATCGACGATGCCGACCCACAGGCGGTCGAACAATCCGTATTTCGAGGCGCCGTGCTCGCGTGAGCGATGCCGCACCGGCACCGATACCACGCGTTTACCGGCGCGCAAAAAAAGTGCCGGCAGGAAACGGTGCATGTGATCGAACCGCGGTAGTTCCATGAACGTCTCGCGATGCATCACCTTGATGCCGCAACCGGTGTCGGGCGTTCCGTCACCGAGCAGCCAGCCGCGCACACCGTTGGCCACGCGTGACTGCGCGTGGCGCAACCAGGTATCGCGCCGTTGTACGCGGTTGCCCATCACGAGATCCGCCGACCCGCGCGCCGCGAGCAAGGCGGGGATGTCGGCGGGATCGTTCTGGCCGTCACCATCGAGCGTAGCGACCCACGCGGCACGCGCGAGACGCACACCCGAGCAGACCGCGGCGCTCTGGCCGCTGCGGAACGAGTGTCGCAACACCCGCAACTGCGGGATCTCCTCGCGCAAGCGCTGCAAGGCCTCGGCCGTACCGTCCGTGCTGCCATCATCGACGAACAGGATCTCGAAGGTGTCGGACTGCAACGCGGCGACGATCTCGCGCGCCAAGGGTCCGACGTTGTCGACCTCGTTGCAGACCGGGATCACCACCGACACGGCAGGCGGTCGCGGAGTCGACAGATCGTTCATGGGGGCGGCTTTCTCCGGCATCATCCAACGGCCTACAAGCGGACTAAAGTTACAGGGTCTTAAGGTGACAAAGACTGGCGGGACAACCGCCAGCGCTTGTGGGACCAGGGCCAGTCGGCAGGCGCCTCGTGGATCTGCTGCTCCACGCGCCTCGCGAACCGCTCGGTGATGCCCGGAGCGTCGGTGTCGCCCGGCGCCCAGAGCAGTTCGAACCGGGTCTCGTAGCGCCCACGACCCGTGCGGTGGGTCGCGACGAAGAACACCGGATAGCCGAGCGTCTGTGCGATCACCTCGGGGCCCATGAAGAAGGCCGTATCGCGGTTGAGGAAGCGGGTCCAATGACGCCGCTCGCTCGCCACCGGCTCTTGATCGGCCACCAACGCGATCACGCGAGGTTGGCGACGATTCGCGATGAGATCGCGCATCACCCTGCCCGATTCGACCATGCGCGCCCCGAAACGGCTGCGCAGCGCGCGCATCTCGCGATCGGCCCACGGGTCGGTCAGGGTCTTGTAGGCCGCATCCACCGGGTGACCGAGTGCGGCCGACAGCGCCAACAGGATCCATTCCCAATTGCATTGGTGCGCCGCGACGAGCACCACCGGCGTCCCCGTCGAAAGCGGTGCGCGAAGCCGCTCGATATCTTTGAAAACCATGCGATCGAGGAGCTCTTCGCGCTTGATCTTCGCGGACTTGACGATCTCGACCATCACATCGCCATAGCCGCGGTAGTAATCGCGCGTGAGCGCCTTCAGGCCGGCGTCATCGAGTTGCGGGAAGGCACGCGTCAAGTTCTCGCGGACGACCTTGGGGCGGTACGGGACGACATGGGTCGCGAGGAACGCGAAGACACGGCCGAGCCCGTGCAGCGCCCTCAGCGGCAACGAGGCGAGCGCGCGCACCCACCACGCCGGGCGCAAGCCCCCGGGGGACGCATCGACGGGCGATGCAGCGCCGCTGCGGGGTTCCGTAGGACCGATGTTCATGCGCCGGCGATAGTACGCGCTGGCCGCGGGACGCTCAAACATCGCAGCAGGCGCGGTCGCCGCGCGATACCTTCGCCTTGTACAATCACAGCATGAGCACGCTCTACCTCGTCCGACACGGCCAAGCGTCCTTCGGGCAGCCCGACTACGACCTGCTCTCGTCGCTGGGTGAGCGGCAGGTGGGCCTGCTGCGCGACCATCTGCACGGGGTCGCCGAGGCCCCTCACGCCCTCTACAGCGGCACGCTGCGCCGGCAGCGGGACACCGCGAAGATACTGGCAGCGCCCACCGGCACGGCGGTCACCGAACTGGACGGGCTGAACGAATACTCGGCCGGGTCACTGATCCGCGCCCATGCCGCCGCGACCGGTGCAACGCTGCACGACCCCGGTAGCGGCGAGCGCATCGACCCGCGCGCCTTCCAGCGGCGCCTCGAGGAGGTCGGCATGCTGTGGGCGGAAGGCAAGCTTCAGGCACCCGGCGTGGAGCCCTGGCAGGCGTTCAGCGACCGCGTGGCCGCCGCGATCGCCGAGGTGATGGCCCGGGAGGGCCGTTCCCGACGAGTGGTCGTCAGCACCTCAGCGGGTGTCGTGGGGGCGGCTGTCGGGCACTTGCTGGGTCTGCCGCCCCGCGAGGCCGTCAAGCTCTCGTGGTCGGTGCACAATTCCTCGGTGACCCGCATCCAGTACGATGGCGCCCGCACCAGCCTGTTGTCGTTCAATACGGTGCCGCATCTCGAGCATCCGGAGCGGCGCTCGCTGCTGACCTACCGCTGAGGATCCGTCAGCGCAGAGATCCTGCGCCTGACAGATCGCGTGTCAGGCCGCCACCCCGACCCCTTCCAGCCGATCCTCGATATCTGCATACAGCCCCTGCAGACGCGCCAACGTCGCCTCGTCCGCTTTCCACATGCCACGCCCGTGCGCTTCGATCAGACGACCCACCACATTGCGCGCCGCCTGCGGGTTCGCGGCCTCCAGTCGCCGCCGCATCGCCTCGTCCAAGACGAAGGTCTGCGCCGCATCTTGGTAGACCCAAGCATCCACCGATCCGATCGCGCCCCAGCCCACGAGGTGCGTGAAACGGTTACCGATCTCGGCCGCGCCGCTGTGACCGTGCGCCAGCATCGACTCGTACCATTTGGGGTTCAGCAGTTTCGCCCGCGCCTCGATCCGCAAGAGGTCCGACGCACCGTTGAGCCGCGCCTCACCTGCGGCGGACTCGGCGTAGGTGAGATCGACGCCCGCGCCGCGGGCCCGCGAGGCCGCGACCTGCATCGCGCCGCTGTGGCCGTAGTAGTGCGTCATGTCGGTAAGGCCATATTCCACCGAATCGATGGCCTGGAACACATGGTCCACGGTGCCGAGCAGGCCGCGCAGCACCTCGGGCGCTGCCGCCCCGTTGCGCTTGCCGCCTGTGGTGAAGGCATTGCGCTGCTGGTACATGTCAGCGAGCTGGCTCGAATCCTCCCACTGGTTCTCTTCGATGAGCTCATCCACACCGGTACCGTAGAGCCCGGCTGCCTGCGTGAAGATGCGCGCCGTCGCTTCTTCTTCGCTGCGACCCGCTGCGCGCAAGGCGAGCGTATTGGCGCACAGGAAGTTCAACTCCGCGGGTTCATCGGCGAGCGCTGCGCACCGGAACAGCTCGTCCAGCAGATCGAGACTCATCTGGAAGGTATCGCGGAACACCGCCGAGACATCGAGCAGCACATCGATACGCGGACGACCGAGCGTCTCGAGCGGGATCAGGTTGAAGCGGAAGATCTTGCCCTGGCCATCGCGCTCGGGCTCGGCACCGACCAAGCCGAGCACGACAGCGATGCCCTCGCCCTCGCTCTTGATCGTATCCATGGCCCACAAGGCCTGCGCCACCGTACGCGGCCATGCGCCGTGCGCCGCGCGATGGCGCTCGATGAGCAGTTCGGCCATGCGACGCCCGCGCTCGAGCGCGAGATCGGTGGGAAGCCGCCAAGGATCGATGCCATGGATGTTACGACCGCTCGGCAGCGCCGCCGCACCGCCGCGCACCGGATCGGCGCCGTAAGCCGGACGGATGTAGCCGCCCTCGAGCGCGTGCACCACCGCATCGAGCTCTTCGGTGCAGCGGGCCATGCCGGAGAGGACGCCACGCCCCTCGTTCATCAGCTGCGCGAGCTCACCGGGCGGCGGGGATGCCGCGCCCCACACCCGCGCCGGATCCTCACGACCAAAGATACTGCGTTCGATGAGCGCATCACGCAGCGCCCGCCGCGCATCTTCAGGCACGCCCGCATGACCCATCAGCGCGGTGAGACCCGGCACGCCGTGGCGCGGCACCTCGAGCGTCGCCTCGACGAGCGCCCGCCCCCGCTGCCGATCAGGCGCGGCGCCGAACACATGTTGGCCGTCGACGATCAAGCGCTGCTCGATGCCGTCGAGCCACGCGGCCACGCGCGCGCGATAAGACGCCGTGTCCTCGTCCTCGGCGCGCGTCACTTCGGGCAGTGCACCCTCGAGCGTATCGGCGGGATCTTCGAGGCGCGTGCGCGCCTGCGCGAGCTGCTTGTAGAGCCCCGCGCGGGCGTAAGGCGGGATGGCGTGGCTGATCACCGTCGCATAGCCACGACGCCGCGCGATCACCGCTTCGGCAGGGTTGTTGAGCGGATAGAGATAGAGCTGCGGCAGCGTGCCGAGCAACTGGTCGGACCAACAATCACCGGTGAGCGCCGTCGGCAGCCCGGGCATCCACTCGGCGGTGCCGTGCATACCGACATGGATCACGGCGTCGGCTTTGAAGCCGTGCTTGAGCCAGGCGTAGAACGCCGCGTACTGGTGGTGCGGCGTGAAGGTCTTCTCGAACAGCAGCCGCATCGGGTCCCCGGGCACGCCCAACGGCGGCTGCAAGCCGATCGCCACATTGCCGAACTCGATGGCATCGAGCCGGATCCCGTCGCGGCCCGCCGGCGCGATGTCCCCCGGCGCCTGACCCCAAAAACGGTCGATGCGGTCCGCCGAACGACCGGACAGCCAGCGCCGGAAGTCGGCCAAAGGGACCACACGCCCCGCCTCGCTTCTCTCCAAGGCGCCGAGGCGCTCGGTGAAATCCGCGGTCTCGGTGGGCGCACGGTCGATCGAGTAGCCCTCAGCGCGCAGGCGCTTGAGCAACGCGGTGACCGACGCCGGGACATCGAGCAGCGCGGCGGTGCCCGCCTTGCCGAGCCCGGGCGGGAAGTTGTAGAGCACGAGCGCCACGCGTTTCTCGGCCGCGGGCTTGCGCCGCAGGCGGATCCAGCCCTCGACCTGATCGAGCGCGCGCTCGAGCCGGTCCGGCACAGTGGTGAGTTCGCCGTCGCGGATCGCGCCGAGCGCCACAGAGCTCGCCACGCCGTCCATCTCGGGCAGGTCGTACATCACGACCGATTGCATGGCATGGGCGCCGCGTTGGTGCCATTCGGTCTCATCCTGCATCAGCAACGGCTGCGCGACGAGATAGGGCACATCGAGCTTGCCCAGCAGATCGGCGGCCATTTCGTGGTAGTGGCCGGGCTTGGTGGAGGACGCCGGACCGCCGACGATGGAGAAGCCCATCGTCGACACGAACGCATCGATCGGCTGGTCCGGCAGCCACTCGCGCACCGCGACATGCGCCTCGATGCCCGAGACGAACACCGGCAACACCGCGAGGCCTCGCGCCTCGAGACCCGTGGTGAGTTGGCGCAGGTAGTCGAGACGCTGGATCACATGCTTGCGCATACCGAGCACCGCGACCAGCGGCTGACCCTTGCGATAGCGACCCTGCTTCGTCGCCCACTTGAGATAGGCGTTGCAGTCGTCGAACAGCGTGCCGCTCACCGGATCGAAGCACCCCATGGTCGGGATCACCACCGCCGGCGCCACCTCGAGACCTGCCTGCCCGCAGGCGTCGCGCAGGATGAGCTTGATCATCTGCGTGATGTTCGCGGCATCAGGCTGGTTCCAGTAGAGGTTCACGCCGAGCCATGTGCGGAACCCGGCGAGCTTCTGCGGGATCAGGGGCAGCAACTTGGAGGCCACCTTCACCAGCTTGGTGTAGGCATACAGAGCGTCTTCGTCGCGGCCGCGCGTGAGCAGACGCATCAGCACCTTCACCGCCTTCGGTGCCTCGCCCTTCTTTTCTTTGAACCGGTGCTCGCCCACCTTCGTGAGCGCCATGACCTCGGGCATGCTCTCGTAGGCGAACACGGCCTTCGCGCGAGACTGCGCGAGCTGTGACGCCAACCAGTCCGCCTGGGGACGCATGTTGATCAGGCTGATGAAGACGACATCGGAGTCGATGAGGTCGGCGGCGAGCGCGGGATCCGCTTGGTCGACATGCGCATCGTGGTAGCGCCGCAGGCGCACCTTCGCGCCGTCTGCGGCGAGCCGTCGTTCCACCTCGTCCCAAGCCCCGGAGTTGAAACGCTCGATGCCCACCACGAAAGTAATCGTCGTCACGCGCCGCCCCCTTGCCCTGGCGGACAGGAAATCAAGTAAAGTTGACACTGCGCAGCGTCTTGTAATCCAGAAACTATGGTACGCAGCACGGATGCGTCACCGCAACCCGCTTTCCGGCGCACAGGAATTGCCCCGGAGATGATGACGGAGCCCTCCTTGGCGACCACAATCCCGTTCCCCTTCACGGCCATCGTCGGCCAAGAAGATCTCAAGCTCGCGATCCTGCTGGCGGTCGTCGACCCTTCCATCGGCGGGGTGCTCGTCACCGGACACCGCGGCACCGCCAAAAGCACGGCCGTGCGCGCGCTCGCGCAGCTGTTGCCGCCGATGCAGGCCGTCGCCGGCTGCCCCTATCACTGCGACCCTGAAGCCCCGGCCGCGGCCTGCCCCCATTGCGCGCGCGGCGGCGCACGCCGACCCGAACGCCTGCCGGTGCCGGTGGTCGATCTGCCGCTCGGCGCCACCGAAGACCGCGTCGTCGGCTCGGTGGATCTCGAGCGCGCACTGGTCGATGGCGTCCAAGCGTTCGCGCCGGGTCTGCTCGCCTCGGCGCACCGAGGGTTCCTCTACATCGATGAGGTGAACCTGCTGGAGGATCACCTCGTCGATGTGCTGCTCGATGTCGCCGCGAGCGGCGTCAATGTGGTCGAGCGCGAAGGCCTGTCGATCCGGCACCCCGCGCGCTTCGTGCTCGTCGGATCCGGCAACCCTGAGGAAGGCGACCTGCGGCCGCAACTGCTCGACCGCTTCGGACTGCATGCGCGCATCCGTACGCTGCAAGACATCGACCAACGGGTGGAGATCGTCCGCCGCCGGCTCGCGTTCGAGACCGATGCGGCGGCGCTCGCCAAGCGCTTCGCACGCGCACAGACTAAGCTGCGCACCCAGCTGACCACCGCCATCGCCCATCGTCCGAGCGTCGTGCTCTCCGACGAAGCGCTGCAGCTCGCCGCAACGCTGTGCGACCGCCTCGGTATCGACGGTCATCGTGGCGAACTCGCACTGAGCCGCGCCGCCGTCGCGCTGGCCGCATTCGAACAGGCCCCCGCAGCGACCCGCGACCATGTCGCACGCGTCTCGCCGCTCGCCCTCGCGCATCGCCTGCGCAAGGATCCGCTCGAGCCCGCTGCCGACGACGAGCGGGTCCGTCGCATGCTCGCGGAGGCGCTCGCCTGAACGCAGGGGCCGCGGGCGGCCTGCACCGGTTGCCGCTGCCGGGACTGGTCGCGCTCGACACACCGCGACTCGCCCTGCTGCTGCTCGCCGTGGAGCCCCGCCTGCGGGGCATCGCCTTTGCGGGACCTGCGGGCAGCGGCAAAAGTGCGCTGCTGCATGGCCTCGCAGCACTGCTGCCCGACCTGCCCTTCGAGATGCTGCCGCTGGGCAGCGACGAAGAAGCCCTGCTCGGCGGACTCGATCTCGAGGCGACTTTGGCGCGCGGGGCGCGCGTGGTGCGACACGGGCTGCTTGCGCGCGCGGACGGCGGCCTGCTCGCCGCCGAAGATTGCAACCTGCTGCCTGAGGGCACGGTGAACCTGCTGCTCGGCGCGCTCGATGCGGGCGAAGTACGCATCGAACGCGAGGGACTGAGCCTACGCAGCCCCTGCCGCCTGCGTTTGGTGGCCACCTTCGACCCCGCCGAGGGTCCGCCGCGCGCCCACCTGCTCGATCGCATCGGTCTGATCGTGCCGCTGCCACGGCTGGCACCGGCCGGCGCCCGCGGCGAGATCGTGCGCAGGCATCTCAGTCCCGCCGCAGATCTTTGGGAAGAAGACCTCGCCGTGCTACGGGATGTCGTCGCCGTCGCTCGGGCGAGCCTCGGGGACATCCGCCTCAGCGAACCCCAGGCGCGCGAATTGACCCGTGCCGCTGTCGCGCTAGGGGTGCAAGGGCATCGCGCCGACCTGTTCGCGCAGCTTGCCGCCCGCGCCAGTGCAGCGCTCGCGCTCCGCGACGCGGTGCAGCGCGAGGATCTGGAACTCGCCGTGCGCCTCGTGCTCGTGCCGCGTGCCACGCAGCAACCCACCGCTCCGCCAACCGAACCGCCACCGGCGACGGAGACCCCGCCGCAATCGAGCGAAGACAGCCCACCCGACCCGCCCACCGAACCGCCGGCGGACGGCGATGTGGAACTCACCGAAGAAGTGCTCGCCGCCCTCGCGATCGACCTGCCGGATGTGCTCGCAACGCTACCCTTCCGCAGCGCGCGGGGTGGACGCTCCGGATCGCGCGGCAGCACCGACGGCACCCGCGGCCGCCATGTCACGAGCGTGCCCGGTACGCCGCGCGAAGGTCGGCTCGATGTCATCGCCACGCTGCGCGCCGCGGCGCGGTGGCAACGATTACGCCCGCAGGGCGTGCGACGGGTCGTCGTCCGTGGCGAGGACATCCGGATCAAGCGTTTCCGCGACAAAGCCGGCGCGCTGTTCGTGTTCGCGGTCGATGCGAGCGGCAGCATGGCGCTCAACCGCATGCGGCAGGCCAAAGGCGCGGTACACGCCTTGCTCGAACGCGCCTATGTGAACCGCGACCGTGTCGCGCTGATGAGCTTCCGCGGACAGGGCGCCGAACTGCTGCTGCCGCCCACCGGCAGCGTCGAACTCTTGCGGCGCGCCGTCGACCAGATCCCGACCGGTGGCGGGACACCCCTCGCCGCCACGCTGGTCGCGGCTTTGGAGGTCGCGCAACAAGCGCGCCGCCGCGGTTTGCACAATGTGGTGCTCGTACTGCTGACCGATGCCCGCGCGAATGTCGGTCTCAAGGCGGACCGCGCGGGCGTCGAGGAAGAACTGCGGCAGCTCGCGCTGCTCACGGCCGCCTCAGGCCTGAAAGCACTCGTCATCGACACGCAGCGCAGCTACCTGAGCCAAGGCAGCGCGCAGAAGCTCGCGACTTGGCTCGGCGGCCAGTATCTCTATCTGCCGGGCGCAAGCGGCGCCACGATCGCCGCCGCGGCGCAGTCAGCGGCCTGATTCGCGGTAGAGCGCACCCGTACGCGTGGCGAGGAACGCCTCGAGCGGGATGTCCTCCTGCTTCAGGAAGCCCTGCTGCGGCAGCAGTCCATCGCGCACCAACTCGATCACCGCCACCACCGAGGCCGAAGTGGTCCACGCGATCGCCGTACGCGACTGCCCACCGATCACGCGCGGGTAGTAGGCGCGCACGAACTCCTTGCGCTTGAGCTGGCCCGTCGTCTGCCCTTCCGCAGCGGCGTGGACATAGACCACATCCGCATCGACCGGCGGCTTGGCGTTGGCGAGGATCTGCCCGGCGAGATCCCGACGCTCGCGCATCAGAAGCTCATGGAAGAAGAAGTTCATGAGATCCACATGGCCCGGATAGCGCATGGTCTTGTAATCGAGGTTCGCCACGCGGCCCTTGTAGGTCTCGCACATGGTGCCGAGGCCGCCGGAGGTCGTGAACGCCTCGAGCTTCACGCCATCGATGTAGATCGTCTCGATCCACTCCATCGCGGAGACCGTCTTGTGCACGCCCTCCTCGATGACCTCGCAATCGTTGAGGTATTCATTGACGACGCCTTCGGCGGACCAGTTGAAGGCGTAACCGAGCAAGCCCGTCGGATTCTGCGGCAGCGCACCGACGCGCAGCCGGATCGAGCGCACGCTGTCGAACTGCGAGGCGAGATGCGCGCCGACGATGCCGATGAAACCCGGTGCGAGACCGCATTGCGGCGCCATCAGCGCGCGCGAGTCGGCGGAGAGCCCACGGATGTGCTGCGTGGTCGGCACATCCTCGGTGAGGTCGAAATAATGCAGGCCGAGCGCGTGGGCGACGCTCGAGACGCCCTTGTTGAGCGCGTACGGCAGACAGGACAGCACGGCGTCCTGTCCGTCGAGCGCGGCACGCAGGGCAGCAGGATCGGCGACATCGAGCGGCCGGACGGCGAAGGGCGCGACGACTCCGGCGCGGTTGTCGAAGGCGGTGACCTCGAAACCCGATCCGTTCAGAAGTTCCGCAGCCAGATGCCCGACCTTACCGAGACCGAGCACCGCCACTTTTGAGATCGTCATGCGCACTGCTCCCGGAGTTCAGATGTCGAAGTTCACGCCCTGCGCCAACGGCAGGCTACGCGAGTAGTTGATGGAATTGGTCTGGCGCCGCATGTAGGCCCGCCAGGAGTCCGAGCCGCTTTCGCGGCCGCCGCCCGTCTCCTTCTCGCCGCCGAAGGCGCCGCCGATCTCTGCGCCCGAGGGCCCCATGTTGACGTTGGCGATGCCGCAATCAGACCCGACTGCCGACAGGAAGGTCTCCGCCTCGCGCAGATCAGTGGTGAAGATGCTGGACGACAGACCCTGCGGCACATCGTTCTGCAGCGCGATCGCCTCATCGAGCGTGTCCCAGGCGAGCACATACAGGATCGGCGCAAAGGTCTCCTCGCGCATGCCGGCGGTCTGTGCCGGCATCTCGACGATGGCCGGCTCGACATAGACGCCGCCCGCGGGCACACCCGTGGTGACCGGTCGGCCACCGTGCACCACACCACCCTCGGCGCTGGCACGCCCGAGCGCAGCGAGCATGCGATCGCGTGAACCGGCATCGATCAGCGGACCGACCAGCGTGCCGGACGCGCGCGGATCACCGATGGGCAGCGTCGCGTAGGCCTTGCGCACCCGCGCGACCAGATCATCGCGGATCGAGCGGTGTACCAATAGGCGCCGCAGTGTCGTGCAGCGCTGACCCGCCGTGCCGACCGCGGAGAACACGATGGCGCGCACCGTCATGTCGAGATCGGCCGACGGCGAGACGATCATGGCGTTGTTGCCGCCGAGTTCGAGGATGCTACGACCGAAACGCGCCGCGACCTTCGGGCCGACGATCGCGCCCATGCGCGTGGAGCCGGTGGCGGACACGATGGGCACTTCACGCGAGGTGGCGAGCGCATCACCGAGTTCCGCACCGCCGATCACGCACTGCACGAGCGCCGGCGGCGCGTCGCTGCCGAAGCGCGCGAGGGCGCGCTCGAAGATCTTCATGGAGGCGAGCGCGGTGAGCGGGGTCTTCTCCGAGGGCTTCCAGATCACCGGGTCGCCACAGACGAGCGCAAGGGTCGCGTTCCACGCCCAGACCGCGACCGGGAAATTGAACGCCGAGATCACCGCGCAAGGCCCCATCGGGTGCCAGGTCTCCATCATGCGATGACCTGGGCGCTCCGAGGCGATCGTGAGGCCGTAGAGCTGCCGCGACAGCCCGACCGCGAAGTCGCAGATGTCGATCATCTCCTGGACCTCACCCAAGCCCTCGGTCGCGATCTTGCCGGCTTCGGCGGTGACGAGCGCTGCGAGCGACGCCTTCTCGGCGCGCAATTCTTCGCCGAACAGGCGGATCAGTTCACCGCGGCGCGGCGCGGGCACACTGCGCCAGGCGAGGAAGGCCGCCTGCGAGCGCGCGATGACGGCAGGCATGTCGGCGAGCGGCGTGATCGGCGCACGACCGAGCTCGCTGCCGTCGATGGGTGAACGGACGATGATTTCCATGGCTTCGACTCCTCGATGTCCTACAGCAGGATGCCCTGTAGCGGCTCAGCGCCGGCCGGCGGCTTGCGCTGCGGCGAGCACACGCTCGGCCTGTAAAAGATGAGGACGGTCGACCAACCGACCGTCCAAGCGGAACGCACCGACACCCGGGTGGGCCGCGAAGGCGGCGCGGACCTGCTCGGCCTGCGCGACTTCGGCTGCCGAGGGTGTGAACGCAGCGTTCAAGGCGGCCACCTGCGCGGGGTGGATCGCGAGCTTGCCGACGAAACCGGCGCGGCGTGACGCGCGTGCGCGGCGCTCCACCGCCTCGACATCGCGGATCTCGGTGTCGACGGTGTCGATCGCCGGCACGCCGCCTGCCGAGGCGGCATAGAGCGTGAGCGAACTCGCCAAGGCATAGGGCAGCTCATACTCGCCCGCTGCATCGCGGTTACCGAGTGCACCGAGTTCGGTGGCGAGATCCTCCGCACCCCAAGTGAGCGCCGCGACGCGCGCAGGCAGACAGACGAAAGAACCCATGCTCAGCAGCGCGCGGGCGGTCTCGGTCACCATAGGGATCACCCGCGTGCAACCGGTCTCGAGGCCGGCTTGCGACTCCAAAGCCTCCAGCCAATGATCGAGTCGATGCAGGTCATCACCGTGGCATGCCTTGGGCAGCACCACGCCGTCCGGGCGTCCCGGCAGCACCGCGACGAGATCGGCGAGCGCTTCGGCGCTCTGGATCGGATTGATGCGCACCCAGATCGGGAGGCTGCGCGCGCCCGCCGGACGGGCGGCGAGATGCGCGGCGATGGACTCGCGTGCGAACGGGCGTCGTTCGGGCGCGACGGCATCTTCGAGATCCAGGATGACGGCATCGGCACCGCTGGCCTCGGCTTTGACGAAGCGATCCGGGCGGTCCCCGGGCACGAACAGCATCGAACGCATCGACGGCTCCCTGTCTACTGACATCCCCCGCGAGGGAGTGTTTAACGGGGGTGGATGATACACCCGAGCCGACATCCTCAGGATTACGGGAAGCCCCGAACCGAGGCGCCCCCTGCCGGGCGCACCTCCATCATCAATGGCTGCGTCACGCCCGCCGCGCGCAGGTGCGCCGATGCCGCAGCGCGTACGGCCCCGAGACGCTGGATCGGCAGCACGGCCACCACGCAACCGCCGAACCCTCCGCCGGTCATGCGGGCGCCGCCCTCGACACCGATCGCTGCGTCCAACGCGTCGACCAGCGCATCCACCGCCGGATGGCTGACCTCGAAGTCATCGCGCAGCGAGACATGGGATTCACGCAGCGCAGCGCCGGCTGCGACGAGATCACCCGCCTGCAACGCCGCTGCGAAGCGGTGGACGCGCGCGTTCTCGCTCGACACATGGCGCGCGCGGCGATAGGCCGTCGCGTCGAGGCCCTCCGGAGCCTCGGCGATCGCATGGTCACCCAGGTCCCGCAACGACGCCACGCCAAAGAATACAGCCGCCTGCCCGCACTCCGCGCGACGCGCGTTGTAAGCACCTCCCGCAAGCTCACGGCTGACCCCGGAGTGCACCACCAGCACAGCGACCTGCTCGGGGATCGGCACTGTCTGCCAGGTGAGCGAACGGCAGTCGATCTGCAGCGCAGCGCCCTTGCGGGCGGCGGCGGACACCAGCGGGTCCATGATCCCGCAGGAACAACCCACAGTCTCGTTCTCAGAGCGTTGCGCGAGACGCGCGAGCCCGACCGGATCGACTGCGACACCGGTGACCGCAGCGAACGCCGCACCGAGCGCGACCCCGAGCGACGCGGACGACGAGAGCCCTGCGCCCCGCGGCAGATCGCCTCCGACCGCGATGTCCATCCCGGGGATCGCATGACCCTCCGCCTGCCAGGCCGCCAGGAGCCCACGCGGATGATTCGCCCAATGCCCCGGTGCAAGCGGCAGGATCGGCGCATCGAGCGCGGAAATCTCATCGATCGCATCGATGGACGATCCCACGAGATCGAGCGCCGACACCCGGACTCGTCGATCATGGCGTATCGCGACAGCGACCAGCGTTCCCTGCTCCAAGGCGCAGGGCAGCACAAAGCCCTCGTTGTAGTCGGTGTGCTCTCCGATGAGGTTGACCCGCCCCGGCGCGAAAGCCAGCACTTCCGGTTCGCGGCCGAAACGCTCACGGAAACCCGCGACGACACGGGCCTCGAGCGCGGGCGTTGTCATGCCGCAGCGACCGCCCGCAACCGCGCGGCCGCGTCCTCGGGCGTGAGGTCGCGCTGCGGCTCGGCGAGCATCTCGTAGCCCACCATGAACTTGCGCACGGTGGCCGAGCGCAACAGCGGCGGATAGAAGTGGGCGTGCAGTTGCCAATGGGCGCTGTCGTCCGCGGCGGCGGCGGCGTGGGCGGCTTCCCCGCCGTACGCGCCGTAGGGTGCGCCGTGCCAGCCCATGGAATACGGGAAACTGCAGCGGAAGAGCGCATCGTATGTGCGGGTCAGACGACCGAGCATGCGCGCAAGATCGTCGCGCATCGCCTCATCCATATCCTCGAAGCGGTGCGCGGTCCGTCGCGGCAGCAGCAGCGTCTCGAAGGGCCAGGTCGCCCACCACGGTACGACGACGAGCCAACCCTCGCTTGAGAGCACTTCACGCGGTCCACCCGCCTCGCGCCCCGCGAGTTCGAGCAGCAGCGAACGGCCGTGCCGCGCGAAGTATTCGCGCTGGTGGCGGTCCTCGAGATCGGCTTCTTCGGGCAGATGCCCGCTCGCCCAGATCTGGCCGTGCGGGTGCGGGTTGGAGCAGCCCATCATCGCACCCTTGTTCTCGAACACCTGCACCCAAGCGTAGCGTGCGCCGAGTTCGGCCGACTGGTCCGCCCAACAGTCGACCACGGCACGCACTTCTGCCGGCGCAAGTTCCGCCAGGGTCGCCGAATGGTCCTGCGACCAGCAGATCACGCGGCACTCACCGCGTACCGCCTGCGCGGCGAAGAGCGGATCCTGCCCGTGGCGCGCCCCCGGTTCGTCGGACGGCAGCGCCTCCTGCAACGCGGGAAAATCATTGGCGAACACGAACGGTCCGCGATAGTCGGGGTTCACAGCGCCGCCGGCGCGTGCCGCACCCGGACAGAGATGACAGCCCGGATCGTGCGACACCCGCGGCGCGACGGACGCCTCGTCCACCTGTCCCAGCCACGGCCGCTGCGTGCGCTGCGGCGACACCAGCACCCAGCGGCCGGTGAGCGGATTGCGGCGACGGTGCGCTGTCGCCGCGGGCGACGGAATCATGCGGCAGGCCCCCGGATGTCGGCGAAGCCGATCCAGCGTGAACGATGTCCGAGCAGACGGTTGCAGACCAGCGCTGCGATCACCGACGAGGCGAGCACGATGACCATGAAGTGGATGTAGTGCAGCGTGATGACACCCTGCGGCTGCCAGATGAAGGTGTAGGCCGCGTATATCCCGAAGCCCCACAGCACACCGAAGATGGCCGCCGGCGCGGCGACTTGGCGGAACAGCAGACCCACGATGAACGCCGACAGGATGGGCATCGAGAAGAGACCGTTGAGCTGCTGCAACAGGTTGATGATGCTGTCGGCGTCCTGGAACACCGGCACCAGCAGCACGGCGAGCAACGTCACGCAGACCGATACGATCGCACCCAGATGCCAGTGGTCGGCGACCTTGCCGACGAAGCGCTCATGGAAGTCGACCGCATAGAGCGCAACGGTGCTGTTGAGCACGGCGCTGAAGGTGGTGATCACCGCCGCCGCGACCATCGCCGCGAAAGCGCCGGCCAGCCAGCCGGGCAGCACTTCAGCGACGAGCCGGCCGTAGGCCGCATCGCCCACATCGCCGAAAAGCTTGTACGCCACCACGCCCGGGATCACGACGATGGGCGGGATGATGAGGATGCGGATCACTGCCGCCGTCAACACGCCCTTCTGCGCCTCGCGCACCGTCGGTGCAGCCATCGCCTTCTGCGTGATGTTCTGGTTGGTGGACCAGTAGAAGATCTGGATGAAGAGCATGCCCGTGAGCAGCGTGTGCCAAGGGATCGGTGAATCGTCGCCGCCGATCATGGTGAGGCGCTCGGCGGGGACACCGGTGACGAGGTCGAAGTCCACCGCCGCGAGCGCAAGGAACACGATCACAAGGGCGAGCCCGAGCACGCCGATGCCGGAAAAGGTGTCCATCACCGCAACCGCGCGCAGGCCGCCGAAGATGGTGTAAGCCGCGCTCACCGCCGCGAGCAGCGACGCGAAAAAGATCAACGGCAATTCCGTGCCGAACATCGAACCCAAGAAGAGGCTACCGCTGTAGAGCGCCGCCGGCAGATAGATGACGATGTTACCGAACAGGAACAGCCCCGATACCAGGGTGCGGATACTGCGCCCGCCGTAGCGACGCTCGAGCAACTCCGTGACCGTGGTGCAGTTGTTCCGGTAGTAGACCGGTACGAAGACGAAGGCGAGGATCATCAGCCCGAAGAAACCCGCGATCTCCCACCAGGCGAGCAGCAGCATCTGGTTGCCGTTCATCCCGACCAACTGGTCGGTCGACAGGTTGGTGAGCGTGATCGAGCCAGCCACGAACGGCCAGGTCAGCCCACCGCCCGCCAAGAACACGTCTTTGCCCGTACCGCCGTGACCCCGACCCTTGCCGCGCACCTTCCACCAGGTCACGGCTCCCATCAGCACGGTGAGCGCGATGCACACCAGTGCCTGCAAGGTACTGACGCTCGGTAATTCTGTGGGCATGTGGCCGCCTCCGGATCCGCCGCAAACGCGGCACCCGACTATAATACGGGGCATCCGAACCCCCGCGCCAAAACTGCCGGCCTCGCTCGCCCTACGGGGCGAACGCTGTACCCTCGTCCTAGACCTGCGACGTGGTGCGGCCGAGCTCGCCTACGCAGGCCCGCGTCTGCCGGCAAACGAGGACTTGGCCGCGCTCTGCAACGCCGCACGATACGCGCCTCACGAGTCCCAGCCCGATGCACCGCCGCGGCCGACGCTGCTACCGCAGTCGGGTGCCGGTTTCGGCGGCTGGCCCGCCGTGCTGCTGCAACGCGACGGTCATCCGCTGCATGCCGAGTTCGTGTTGGTCGAAGCCGATGAGGCGCAGAACGCGCGCCATTGGCAGCTGCGCTTCCTCGACGAGCGGCTCGCCCTGTCGATCACGATCGAGTGGTCGCTGGACGCGCACGGCGTCATCACCTGCCGTACGCGTCTCGAAAACCACGGCAGGGCAGAGATCGCCGTGCTGCGGCTGGCCTCGCTCGCGCTGCCGCTGCCGACTTGGGCGCAGACCGTCACCCGCTACACAGGCCGCTGGGCCGCCGAGATGCAGGCCGTGCGCAGCACGATCGCCCACGGCCTCCAAGGGGCGATGTCCTTCGAGGGGCGATCGGGACACGGCGCAGGTCATTGGCTGCTGCTCGAAGAGCCCGACACCGCCGAGACCCATGGACTGGCGCTCGGCGCCCATCTCGCTTGGAGCGGCGATCATGAGGTCTTCATCGAACGCGATGCCGATGGCGCCCGTCTGCTGATGGCGGCGCGGGTCGATGCCGGCGAGGTCCGCGTGGCGCCCGATGGCGCGTTCGATGCGCCCGAGGCGGTGCTGTGCGTGGGCGACGGCGGCCGCGCCGCGCTGCGCCATGCGTTGCACCGCCATGTGCGCGCCAGCGTCTTGCCGCAGACACCCGCAGGTCCGCGCCGCGTGCACCTCAATACCTGGGAGGCGGTCGGCTTCCGGCAGGACCTCACGACGCTGCAGCGCCTCGCGAAGGACGCTGCCGCGCTCGGCATCGAACGCTTCGTGCTCGACGACGGCTGGTTCCGCGGTCGGCGCGACGACACACGCGGCCTCGGCGACTGGCAGCCCGACCCCGGTCTCTTCCCGGATGGGCTTGCGCCGCTGATCGACACCGTGCGGGGACTCGGCATGGACTTCGGTCTTTGGGTGGAGCCGGAGATGGTGAACCCGGACAGCGAACTCCACCGCACCCACCCGGACTGGTGCCTGCACGAGCCCGGTCGCACACGCGGCACGCAGCGCCATCAACTCGTGCTCGATCTCACCCGCCCTGAGGTGACCCGCCATCTCTTCGGCACGCTCGATGCGCTGCTGCGCGACCACGACATCGCCTACCTCAAGTGGGACCACAACCGCGCGCTGTTCCCACGCGCCGCGCGCGCCCATGCACAGACGACCGCGCTCTACGCGCTGCTCGACCGCCTGCGGGACGCGCATCCCGGCGTGGAGATCGAGGCCTGCGCGAGCGGCGGCGCCCGCATCGACTACGCCATCCTGCGCCGCTGCAGGCGGTTCTGGGCGAGTGACGGCAACGACCCCGTCGAGCGGCTGCGCATCAACGCGGGATACCTGCAGTTCCTGCCGCTCTGCGCGCTCGGCCACCATGTCGGACCGGACCCGAACCCGATCACCGGTCGACGCCTCGAGATGGACTTCCGCGCCAAGGTCGCGATGTTCGGCCATATGGGCGTCGAGGCCGACCCGGCAGAGATGGACGACGCGGAGCGCGCCCTGCTCGCCCGCCACATCGCGCTCTACAAAGATTGGCGCACGGTGCTGCACGAAGGCGACCTGCTCGCCCTTGACTGCCCGACCCCCGGCGTGTCGGGCTGGCTCGCGGTGCGGGGCGACCGCGCGCTCGCGCTCGTGGCGCAGACCGACTACACCGCCGACTACGACGCGGCGCCCCTCCGTCTACCCGGTCTGCCGCAGGGCTCGCATTGGCGCGTCACGCTGCCCGAGCCTTGGCCGATGCGCGCCGCGCAGCGTCTCACCGACCCTGCGCGCTGGCGCGAGGGCTTGACGCTCAGCGCCGAGGCGCTCGCCACGCAGGGCCTCGCCCTGGCACTGACCTTTCCGCAGACCGCGTGGCTCATCGCCTTGGAGCGCCTCCCATGATGCGACTTGGTGTGTGTTGGTATCCCGAGCAATGGCCAAAGTCATGGTGGGAAGACGACGCGCGGCGCATGGCGGCGATGGGTCTCACACGCGTGCGCATCGGCGAGTTCGCCTGGAGCCGCATCGAACCCTCGCACGGCCGGTTCGACTGGGACTGGCTCGATCGCGCGCTCGAGACGCTGCACCGCCACGGCCTCGGCGTCATCCTCGGCACGCCCACCGCGACGCCGCCCAAATGGTTGGTGGACACGATGCCGGACATGGTCGCCATCGATGCCCAAGGTCGACCGCGCCGTTTCGGCTCGCGTCGGCATTACTGCTTCTCGCACGCCGGCTACCGCGCCGAGTCGCAGCGCATCACCGAAGCAGTGGCGGCCCGCTACGGCCGACACCCTGCCGTCGTCGCCTGGCAGACCGACAACGAATACGGCTGCCACGACACCGTGGTCAGCCATTCGGCTGCAGCGACGCAGGCCTTCCGCGGCTGGCTCGCCGTACGCTACGGCGACATCGCGGCGCTCAACGACGCCTGGGGCACGGTGTTCTGGAGCACCGAGTACCGGTCGTTCGACGAGATCGACACGCCCGCGCTCACCGTCACCGAACCCAACCCCGCCCACTCGCTCGACTTCCAGCGCTTCTCCTCGGACCAAGTGCTGTCGTTCAACCGCGAGCAGGTCGACATCCTGCGTGCACACTCGCCCGGCCGCGATATCACGCACAACGCGATGGGCTTCGTCACCTCCTTCGACCACCATGCCTTGGGGCGCGACCTCGATGTCGTCACCTGGGACAGCTACCCGCTCGGCTTCCTCGAGCAGTTCTGGTTCAGCCACGCCGAGAAGCTCCGCTACGCGCGCCAGGGCCATCCCGACATCGCGGCGTTCCACCACGACCTCTACCGCGGCTGCGGTCGCGGACGCTTCGCGGTGATGGAGCAGCAGCCGGGACCCGTGAACTGGGCCGCGCGCAACCCCGCGCCGCTCCCCGGCATGGTGCGGCTCTGGACGCTGGAGGCGATGGCGCACGGCGCGGAGTTCGTCGCCTATTTCCGCTGGCGGCAGGCGCCCTTCGCGCAGGAGCAGATGCACGCCGGCCTCTTGCGCCCCGACCGCGAGGACGACATCGGCGCGCACGAAGCGCGGACCGCTGCCCGTGACATCGCGCGGCTCGCTTCTGTGACACCGAGCGCCCATGCGCCCGTCGCGCTGGTCTTCGACTACACCTCCGTCTGGGTCACCGACATCCAACCGCAGGGCGCGGGCTTCAGCGCGCTGCGGCAGGCGTTCGAGTGGTATTCGACGCTGCGCACACTCGGACTCGACATCGACATCGTCCCGCCCGACACCGCGCTCGAGGGCTACCGCCTCGTCGTCGTACCCTGCCTGCCCATCCTGCCGCAAGGCTTCGTCGACCGGCTCGCCGCCTGCAGCGCCCAAGTGCTGATCGGGCCTCGTAGCGGCAGCAAAACCCCGCACTTCCAGATCCCGCCACAGTTGCCCCCGGGTGAACTGCAGCGCGCGATCGCGCTCAAGGTCACGCGCGTCGAATCGCTCCGTCCCGGCGTCGCAGCGCCCCCTGCGCAGGACTGGCTGGAGCATTGCGAGACTGCGCTCACGCCCGAGGCGAAGCTCGCGGACGGCCACGGCCTGCTCTACCGACAAGGGCAGCTCCGCTACCTCGCCGCGACGCTCGCGAGCGACGCGCGGACCGCGCTGCTGCAGACGCTCGCCTGGGAGGCCGGTCTTGTCACGCAGGTGTTGCCCGAGGGTCTGCGTCTGCGCCGGTACCGTGGCCTCTGTTTCGCCTTCAACTACGCGCCCGAGCCGCAGCGGCTGCCCACGGACCCCGCACGGGACTTTCTGCTCGGCGGTGAAGACCTGCCGCC
>ERZ888423.895-NODE-895-length-28650-cov-5.855045_pt1 | contig 28650 bp, 19 predicted proteins | sample MGYA00520523_ERZ888423 | MGnify/ENA primary metagenome ERZ888423 (study PRJEB32303, sample SAMEA104408611) | aquatic metagenome | biome: Brackish water; feature: Pelagic; material: water | place: Baltic Sea | collected 2014-06-08T10:24:00 | depth 30,27 m ...
AGAAGGTAACTGAACCCACAATGGCCTCGGGCTTTAAGTTAGATGGAAATTGAATGGCTAGGCTTCCTTCTTCTTGCTTTATCTCTATTTTCTCTATCAGTTGGCTGGCTCGCTCACTGCGCAGCTGCCGCTCTTGATAAGACTCTTCGGTATCGTAATAGTTCTCGGTTACCAAATCTATCGGATGCTGAGTAGTCAGATAAACCATGGTGCCAATCCACAATCCGAGTAGTACTAAAACCAACACAATTCCATGTCCCCAATTGAATTTCATAGCTTATTTTTTAGGTCCGTTAAAGTTTGATTCGAGGGTTTCAGTGAGAACGCCATTTACATAGACACCAAATTGCACATCGGTATTAGCGCCGCTTAAGTCTGTTTTGTTGAGGTAGAGAAAGAAGCTGCCTTCGGCAAGTTCTTGAATCTCAATATCCATAGTGGGTGTACCAATGAATTCCATCCTTCCGGCAGGTTCTAACACTTTTACTTCCACCTGTAAAGTCTCTACGCTCTTATTGATAATTTTGAAAGTATAGAGATTGCTGTAATTGTTTTCACCTCTGTCTTGATAGAGAATACCTGGGGTGCGAAGAATGGTAGCCTCAATGCTTTCTCTGCTTCTCAATAGAAAGCCCATCACTGTCATTAAAACCACCAGCACAGCAGAATAGGCAATAACGCGTGGAGTAAAGCGGAATTTTTCTTTGTCGTGAATCATGCTCTCCGAAGCATAGCGGATCAGTCCTTTTTCTTGATGGGTCTTTTCCATAATGCTATCGCACACATCTATACAAGCCGCGCAATTAATGCATTCTAACTGAGTGCCATTGCGAATGTCGATACCCGTAGGGCATACATCTACACACTGATTGCAATCTATACAGGCGCCTTTTTTGGCTTCTTCTCTGTTCTCGTTCTTTTTAAATCGAGCCCGCTTTTCTCCTCTGAGGTAGTCGTAGGCTATAACAATAGAATTTCGGTCTAGGAGAACACCTTGTAGTCTTCCGTAAGGACAAACGATAAGACAAACCTGTTCACGAAACCAAGCAAAAATGAAGAAGAACAAACCCGTAAAGATTACCATAGCACTTAGGCCGCCCAAGTGTTCAGAGGGTGGGTCGGTTACCATTTTAAACCATTCGGTACTGCCAATGATATAGGTTAAGAAAGTATTGCCAATAATGAAAGAGATGACAAAGAAGATAAAATACTTTAAAGCTCTTTTGCGGATCTTTTCTCCATTCCAAGGCAGGTTTGCCAATCGCATTTGCTGACCTCTATCACCATCAATCCAGTATTCAATCTTGCGGAAAACATGTTCCATAAAGATGGTTTGCGGACAAATCCATCCACAAAAAATACGACCATAAATAACAGTGAAAAGAATAACGAATAGAATTCCGGTAATCATAGCCATTGCCAAGAGAAAGGAATCTTGGGGCCAGAAGATGTTTCCAAAGATGGAGAATTTGCGCTCCAGCACATTGAACATCAAGAAGGGTTGACCGCCAATTTGCAGCCAAGGTGCGATAAGCAAAAAGGCAAGGAGAACATAGGCCACCACAGAGCGCCACTTCATATAGAGGCCGCTCACTTTTTTTGGGAAGAGGAAATTCCTCTTCCCGTCTGCGTTTATCGTTCCAAGTGAATCTCGAAAAGCCTCATCGCGGTAAAAGTTGTTTTCATCGCTTGGCTCGTCGCCTTCCTTGAATTCTGAAGTTGACATTATTCTTGTATTGTGGCCGTTTCTGAGATGCTTGTAGAATCTACGGCTTCAGTTGTATCTGGAGTTTGAACCTCTTTAGCTGGTTCTATCAGAATACCTTCTGGAGACTTAGGATTGGCTGGCGTAGTGCCTCTTAGACTCAATACATAGCTCGCCACTTCCTGCATAGCCCCCGGATTCAATTCCACCCTCCAAGCGATCATACCCTTTGAAGGAACGCCGTATTTAATGGTAGAGAAGACCTCTTTGATACCATCGCCATGTAGCCAGTAATCGTCTGTAAGGTTGGGGCCAACCAATCCACCTCCATCGGCAAGATGGCAGGAAACGCATTTTTCATCGAAGATCTTTTTACCCGAAGCAATTCTACCGGCATCGGTTAACAGAAATACAGAGTTTTCATCTATTAGATCCTTGGCTGAGGCCAAATAGGCATCTACCTCCGCTTGGCCTTCTGCCATAGCGGTATTAAATTCATCTTCAGAAGAAGGCCCACCCATAATGTGGAAGCGTATCATATAGATAAAGGCAAAGACAATAGAAAGGTAGAATCCGTATAGCCACCAAGGCGGAAGGCTGTTGTCTAATTCGTGAATGCCATCGTAGTCGTGCAGAAGGGCTAACGGAATCGTCGTACTGCCCATCGCGAACACTCCATAAAAAGGCCATTAGGAAACCGACGGCCACAATAAGACTGACGGCGATAAGGAGGTAAATGGCACTCATAGGGTGGATGTATTCTATGAGAGCAAAGCTATTCGGAGGCCTTTTTGAGGCGAATGATTAATATCACCCTAAAAGCTGACTTATATCAGGGTTTACCCTTTTTCGGAATAGGTTGAATGGGCAGAAAAGGCCTGTGATTCTTGGCTAGAACCTTTAGAGCATCTAGGCTTTGTGAGGAAGGAAAAAAAGGTGGCTAACAAAAAATGAAAGAGAAGCGGTGGGAAGAAAATGAAAAAGGTTCATTCCAAAGAAGTAGAGTGCTTCTCTGAAATGAACCTTAGTGTAAGGCGAGTAAAAGGTTGAGTTTACTCCTTTATTAAGTGAACATCCATTTGTGGGAAAGGAATACTAATTCCTCCTGCTTCTAGCTCAATCTTAAATTGCTCGTTAAAGTGGAAGAATACATCCCAATAATCAGGAGCCGCCACCCAACAACGAACGGTTAGGTCTACACTGCTGTTGCCCAGATTGGAAACCGCAACCATAGGCGCAGGATCTTTTAAAACTCTCTGATCAGCTAAATAAATACGCTCAATAATGTCTTTGGCAGTTTTAATATTGCTGGTATAGCTTATCCCTATGGTAAAATCTACTCTGGCCGTATCCATAGTAGAAAAATTGACAATGCTACTCGAAGTAATAGCGCTGTTTGGAATGATGATCAATCGATTTTGTACCGTTAGCAGTTTGGTGTTAAAGATTTCGATGGCGCTAACGGTTCCTTTGAGGCCACCAGCATCAATGAAATCTCCTGCGCGAAAAGGTTTAAATATCAAAATCATAACCCCGCTTGCAAAATTCTGAAGTGTACCTTGAAGTGCAAGACCAATGGCCAAACCTGCTGCTCCTAGGATAGCTACAAAGGAAGTGGTTTCAATTCCAACCATAGAGGCCACAGAAATGAGGAGCATGGCCTTAAGAATAATGCCAACAAGACTGCTTAGAAAAGGCTTAAGAGTGGGGTCCATTTCTCTTTTGTCGAGAATGCGTCCCATCAGTTTAATCATCTTCTTGATGATCTGAAGACCTACCAAAAGAACCACAATGGCAAGAAAGACGTGTGGGCCTCTTAGCATAACCCATGTGAGTATTTGGCCGCTGATATCTTCTAGTTGAGCAATATTTACGTTTTCCATGAAGTGATTATTGAGATTATAGAGTTGCAATGCATTTTAATTCGATAGCAATAGGAGTAGGAAGGGCGTTAATGGCTAGGGTAGTTCTACAGGGCTGATTGTTTGTGAAATACTCCGCATAGATGCGATTGAAAGTGTGAAAATCTCTTTTCATATCCACTAAAAAGACGGTAATGTCTACGAGTTTTTCCCAATCACTTCCTGAAGCTTCTAGTATTGCTTTTACATTGGCGAATACAGAATGCACTTGTGCTTCAAAATCAAACGACTTAAAATTGCCATTGTGGTCGAGTTCTAAACCAGGAACGGCGGAGTCATGCAGACCCGATTGAGCTACTCTTGGACCAACTCCGCTAAGAAACAATAAGTCACCTACCTTTCTGGCATGGGGATAGGCCCCTACTGCTTTGGGAGCCGTATTGCTCGTAATCGACTTTTCCATACTTTAATTTTGGGCTAAATTAAGCAAGCAAAATGGCACTTATCGTTTTTAATGACAACGGGATTTATTGTCCGAGGGCGGATGTATATATCGATCCATGGAAAGCGGTAGAAAAAGCGCTTATAACCCACGGCCATGCCGATCATGCTCGTTACGGCCATACGGTTTATTTAACACATAAAGATGCTGCTCCCGCCATACAACACCGAATTCCTAAAGCTTTTATACAAACGGTTGAATATGGAGAAGTACTTGTTGAGAATGGAGTACAGTTTAGTTTTCATCCTGCGGGACATATCCCAGGCTCCTCGCAAATTCGGGTCGAATACAAAGGAGAAGTTTGGGTAATCAGCGGCGATTATAAGATAGAGGAAGATGGAATTTCACAAGCCTTTGAAGCCGTGCGATGCCATCACTTCATAACGGAGTCTACTTTCGGAATGCCCATTTATCATTGGCCCAAGCCCTCCATTGTGCATGCAGAAATAGACCAATGGTGGCGAGACAATAGAGAAAACGGAATTACCAGTGTATTGTGTTCCTATTCATTGGGCAAGGCGCAGCGTCTATTGCATCATTTGAACTCAGACATCGGCCCCATATTTACGGCTCCTACTACAGAAGAGCTTAATCGAGTATTGCGCCAACAGGGAATTAGACTTCCAGAAACTACTCCCATTCAATCGGTTCGCGACTTAAAGGAGTTAAAAGGAGCCATTATTATGTGCCCGTCTTCCTTCTTAACTGAAGAATGGCAGCAAAAGCTTGGGCCTATTTCCACCGCATTCGCATCGGGTTGGATGGGCGTAAGAGGAAAGGGAAGGATGGCATCGTACGACCGAGGATTTATTTTGTCTGACCACGCAGACTGGGAAGGATTGAATTGGGCCGTTCGGCAAACCGAAGCGGAGAATATTTACGTTACGCACGGATTTAAAAAGACCTTGGCCCGATGGCTTCGCGAAAAAGGACTGAATGCCCATACCGTAGACACTCTATACGAAGGCGCAGGAGAAAAAGAAGATTAGAATTTTTCCTTTCCTCTAAGGAGATCGAAAAAGAGAATAAAGTCTGAGGCTAAAGAAAATCCTGGATATTGAAAGGTGGCGGGTTTGTTTTTCTCAAAAAAGAAGTGTCCAATCCAAGCAAATCCATATCCAAACAAAGGAGCCGCTACAAAGTATCTCCAATCGAGAAAAATAAATCCAAGGCTTAGAGAAAAGAGAGTTAGGCCTGTACCGATGAAATGCAGCTTTCGGCTTGTGCTATTGCTGTGTTCTTTTAAATAGAAAGGATAGAATTCCTTTAAGTTTTGATATTTCTTATCGGTACTCATAATAATTAGGGGATTGAATCAAAAGGTTAAGGCAGTTCTTTTTCTACTTTCTCCCTAAGTGGAAAAGAACCATTCAAAGGTAGGCAGCATAGCAAGATTATGCTAGGGAGAAAGAATGCGATTTATGTATTCTTCTAAGCCCATATTCGCATGTGAAAGCCGGAATAAGACTTTCTGAAGCTCTCTTTTAAGGATGATTCGGGCCAAGAGCTGTGCCTCAGACTCGTGGGTTCTTTTTTGAACCTCTGTGATTAGAACATCTTCAGAGACATCTACTTTATATAGCGTTTGGGCAATCTTAGAATAACCCGATTTACTTAGTCCTTCGCAATAAAGAGCGAGCTCCTGAGAAAGTAGCAAGGGTTCTGCACTAAAAGAGTGGTTGAGGTCTTTCGACAATTGGTGAGCAACTAAATCCAATACGGCATTAAATGAATCTTCAGAGCTAGGCATTGCGGAAGGCCATTTAGAAGTTTCTTTCTACCAAGGAATAGGCAAATTGTTTCAAAGGATCAGAGTTAACGCCTTTCGGAATGGCTTTATCTAAATGAGCCAGCGAAGATTGATACAATTGTTGTGCTTTGGCTTTACAAGCCTCGGCAGCACCTGATTGTATGAATATATCTTTAACAGATTGTACCCTTTGCTCGGGATTGGTTAAGGAAAGAGCGTCAGATAGCTTAACTTCGAAGTCTTTATTCTCTTTCGCCAGAATATGCAGCAAAGTGTGTTTGCCCGTTAAGATATCTCCGCCTGTTTGCTTCCCCGTTAATTTGGAATCTCCGAAACAATCCAACCAATCATCCATAATCTGAAAGGCCAGTCCTAGCTCAAGACCGAAAGTATATAGGTGATTGAGTGCGTCTTCTTTGCCCCCGCCAATAATGCCGCCCAGTTGAAGTCCGCATCCGATAAGAACGGAGGTTTTGCCTTCAATCATTTCTAAATATTCTGAAGTACTTACCTGGGTTCTTTCTTCAAATTCCATATCCAATTGCTGGCCTTCGCAAAGTTGCCGAGCCATAGCTGAGAAGGAGTAGAGCAATTCTGGAATCAAGGCTTGGGGTGCTTCGCAAAGTAAGCGGTAGGCTTCAACCAACATGGCATCTCCACTAAGAATGGCCGTGTTGAGATTCCATTTTTCATGCACCGTAGATTTCCCCCTGCGCATGGGGGCCTTGTCCATAATATCGTCGTGTACCAATGAAAAGTTGTGGAATACCTCAACCGCAAGTGCTGCAGGCAATGCCTCTTCGGCGGCTGTTCCGTAGAGTTCGCAGGCAGCCAAAACCAGAATCGGACGAAGGCGTTTTCCACCTAAATCGAGGATGTATTGGGCCGGTTCATACAAACCCTTCGGCTCTTCACCAATAGAGTACTGATGAAGGTATTCATTGAAAAGAGTGGTTAAATCTTCAAAGCTTCTCTGCATGATTATATCTCAGAATTCTCAATGAGGTTGAGGAGGTAAGTGCCATATCCACTTTTAATCAATGGCTCGGCAATTTCTGCCAGCTGAGTTGCATTAATAAACCCTTGTTCAAATGCAATTTCTTCAATGCAACCTACCTTCAGGCCTTGTCTATCTTCAATTACCTCAACAAACTGTGCCGCTTGCATAAGAGATTTGTGCGTTCCTGTATCAAGCCAAGCGGTTCCTCTATCTAGAATACCCACTTTGAGTTGACCTTTTTCTAAGTAGATCTTATTGACATCTGTAATCTCATATTCTCCTCTAGGACTAGGCTTAAGGTTTTTGGCGATTTCGACTACTTGATTGTCGTAGAAGTACAGTCCAGGAACGGCATATCTCGACTTAGGCTTTAGGGGTTTTTCCTCTATGGAAATAGCAATATTGTTTTGATCAAATTCCACCACACCATAGCGCTCGGGGTCTGAAACCTGATAGGCAAAGACAACACCTCCTTGGGGATTTTGACTGCTTTTCAAGAGCTCCTCCATGGCAGAACCATAGAAGATATTATCGCCTAGAATGAGGGCAACCGAATCGTCTCCTATAAAAGACTCTCCTAAAACAAAAGCTTGGGCTAATCCATTTGGATCTTCTTGAATAACATAACTAAACGCACAGCCAATTCGCTTACCATCGCCCAAAAGCTTTTGAAATAGAGGCATGTCGTGCGGAGTAGTAATGATGAGAATTTCACGAATTCCAGCCTGCATGAGTGTACTCAAAGGGTAATAAATCATGGGCTTGTCGTAAATCGGCATCAGTTGCTTACTCACGGCAAGTGTAAGGGGATGCAGTCTAGTGCCCGAGCCGCCTGCTAGAATTATTCCTTTCATGGTGTACTGGATTTATAAAGTTCGAAACTACGTATTCTTGCTGATTAGAGGGAATAAGAAATGCTACAGATTTAAGGCGTATTTTTTTTGACTTAAACACTTAGTGTCTTTTTGACGTTTTCATTATCTTTCCAGCCCTAATTCGTTTGTAATGAAGAATATTAACTACTTGTTCTCCATTGTTTTTACCCTAGTTTTTATTGGTGGTAAAGCACAAGTAACAGTAATTCCTGCCTGGTTTAATGAATCCGATACGGTTACAATTGTATACAATGCAGCGCAAGGAAATGAAGCCTTAAGTGGAATTTCGCCTGTGTATGCCCACATGGGTTTAATCACTTCTGCGAGCGCAAATGCCAGTAGTTGGCTTCATGTACAAGGCAATTGGGGTACGGCAGATCCTTCGGTTTTAATGACCAATACCTTGGGGAATTTGCATACTAAAACATATCATATTCAAAGTTTTCACTCCATGCCAGCGGGAGAAAGCCTTCAGAAATTGGCTTTTGTTTTTCGTAATCAAAATGGAAATACTGTTGGAAGAGCTACTGGCGGGGGAGACATTTTTGTTGATGCCTATTCTGGCCCTTTTATTTCTGCCATTACTCAAAATGGAAATGGTCCGCTGATTCTAAATCCAAATGGAAATCTAGAATTCAGAGGCGAGACCTCTGAACGTGCTGCCATTCGCTTCGAATTAGATGGAAGCATAGTGGGCAGTCGCAATTCTTCTAAAGTACTTACTGTCAATGTCTCTGGGTCTATGCTCTCTCCAGGTAGCCACTCTCTGGTTCTTCAGGCCGATACGGGTTCTGGTTTTTTTGCAACCGATTCGGTTGTTATCAATAGAGGTTTTGGAGTTACGCCACAGCCCGTTCCGGCAGGCAGGGAAGATGGTATTACCGTTTTAACTGCAAATTCGGTTCACCTTCAGTTGCGTGCACCGGGTAAGCCGTATGTTTTTGTGGTGGGCGACTTTAACAATTGGCAGCTCGACTCCAATTACCTAATGACGCCTACTCCCGATGGCACTACTTTTTGGATAGAGCTCACAGGTTTGAATCATCAAACCAGATATAGATTTCAGTATCACGTAGGCACAGAGGGTATACGCATAGCCGACCCCTATAGCACATTGATTCTAGACCCTTGGAACGACCAATATTTGTCTCAAGCCACTTTTCCTAATCGGCCATTCTATCCTGTGGGTCAGAGTTTTCCTGTGGGTGTTTTTCAGACCAGACCATCGGTTTATCAGTGGGATACCACCTATAATTATCAAAAGCCAGACACACGCGACCTTATCATTTACGAGCTTCTGCTGCGCGATTTCGATTCTCAACACACTTGGAATGCACTCATAAATCGACTTGATTATTTCGATTCTCTGAATATCAATGCCATCCAACTTATGCCTGTAATGGAGTTTGAAGGCAATGATAGTTGGGGCTATAATCCCATGTTTATGTTGGCACCTGATAAGTATTACGGACCAGCCAATGATTTAAAACGCTTTATTGATTTATGCCACAAAAGGGGTATTGCGGTAATTTTAGATATCACCCTCAATCACCAATTCGGACAAAGTCCGTTGGCCAGAATGTATTGGGACAATGCCAATAATCAGCCTGCTTCGAATAATCCTTGGTTTAACACCTTCCCAAGACACGACTTTAATGTGGGCTACGATATGAATCATGAAAGTCCTCACACAAAATATTTTGCCAAGCGTGTTTTCAAGCATTGGTTGGAAGAGTATAAGGTAGACGGGTTTAGGGTGGATATGTCTAAAGGATTTACCCAGAACAATAGCATTGGAAACATTGCGGCTTGGAATGCCTACGATCAAAGTAGAGTAAATATTTTGTCTGAGTATGGTAACTATGTTTGGTCTATTACTCCCGGAGCCTATATGATTCTCGAGCATTTTTCAGACAACTCCGAAGAAACAGCTCTATCTGGAATGGGCTTTATGTTTTGGGGAGATATGAACAGCTCCTATAGCGATGCAGCAATGGGTTACTCAAGTAATTTGAGTTGGGGATTGGCGTCTAACCGCGGATGGTGGGCCAAAGGTCTGGTAACGTATATGGAGAGTCATGATGAAGAAAGAGTAACCACTCGAGCGATCAATTTTGGTAATTCTTTTGGTGGCCACAATGTGCGTGATACAGCTACTGCAGTGCGGAGAAATGGTATGGCGGCGGCTCTGTTGTTTGCTACTCCGGGTCCTAAAATGATTTGGCAATTCGGTGAATTGGGATATGACTTTTCTATAAATACATGCGGAAATGGAACCATCAATAGCAATTGTCACTTAGACAACAAACCCATACGATGGGATTATCCTGCTAAGAGCTATAGAAGAGAATTATTTAGAGTTTATGCAGATATGATTCATTTGCATACTACTGAGGCAGCTTTTAGAAATGATCCATTGGAATATTCCATGAACGGACTTGTAAAGACCATCCGATTGGCAGATGGAGGTAGGAATTTTGCGGTTATTGCCAATACAGATGTAGCAGTTCAGAGTAGAAACCTGTTCTTGCCTTTTTTAGGTACGTGGTATTCATTACTCGATCAAGACAGCATTACAACCAATTCAAACAATTATTGGATTACTCTTCAACCGGGTGAATTCAGAGTGTTTTGTAATGATAAGATTGATATGCCAAGCGATCCATTTTCAGTGGATGTATTGCCTGATTCGGCAGCCATTTGTTATCTGAATGGTGATACGCTTAATGCGGCCACTGGATATCCAAGCTATTTGTGGAGTACGGGCGAAACCACTAAGAGCATTACGGCAACTACTACGGGTTGGTATACTGTAACGGTAACAAATCAATTCGGTAGAAAGTCGAAAGATTCAACCTTTGTAAATGTGAATTGCCAAACGGGCGATACGGCTTCCTCGGAAATCACTTCGGTTTATGCTTCGTTGGAGTTATTATCAGGAACGTCTCTAGCTTCCAATGGCGATTGGATATTGGTTGGAATGCCAGGCTGGAATGGATTGTATTCAGAGGCAAACGATAGCACAGATATTGGTTTACAGCCAGAAATGGGAGCGGTTGCCGTGTATTCAAATACCAATGAAGGTTGGAAGGAGTGGAATTTAGTAAGCTCTCCAGACCGTTCTGCAATGGATGTTTTTGGGTCTACTGTTCAAATGAAAAACACCATGGCCGCAATAGGCAGCCCTGGTGATAATCAAGATCGCGGAAGCCTTTGGTTGCTTGAGCAAAAGGCAGAGGGCAATTGGACGTACAATCAAAAAATTGTGGCTGCGGATGCACAATTGGGAGATGAATTTGGAAGTGTTCTTTATCTAGATTCAAATTATTTGGCTATCGGATCGCCCAAGAACGATTTAAATGCTGCGGGCTCGGTATCAGCCATAGACGCGGGTGCGGTTTATTTCTACTCTAGAGCGAATGGCAATGTAACTTTCGATTCAAAATGGGTTGCCACAGATAGAGCCGCGGGAGATGCCTTTGGTCATTCGATTGCAGGAAATGAGAATTGGTTATTTATTGGAGCGCCAGGCCAAGATCAAAATGCCGCTGGAACTGCTAGCATACAGAATTCGGGTTCGATTTATGTGTATTCTAAATCAGGTTCCACATGGCAGCCAATGGGCCAAATAAACGCAAACGATCGCAGCTTGAATGCCGAATTTGGAAGCAGTGTTGTTTTCAATGGGAGTGAATTAGTTGTTTCTGCTCCAGGAGCAAATAAGGCCTACGTCTTCAGACAGAATGGAAATAATTGGGTCTTTGCTTTTGCTATTTCCTCCCCCTGCATCGACTGTGGTTTTGGAGAAGCAATGGCCGTATCCGATACACATTTGGCAATTGGAGCGCCCAATAAAGGCAGCAATGGAGAAGCCTATCTTTATCAAATTGCAAGCACAACCGCAAGCCTTGAAAAGACATTTGTCTCTGATGGATTTGATTCTATAGAGAAATTGGGATCTTCCATTCAGTTCATCAATCCAACTCAAATTGCGGTTGGTGCGCCCGGAACGGCAGGTTCGAATTCGAGCGTTGGCAAGGTTCTCTTATTTGATTTGTAGACTGCTCAATTTTTATTTTGGTCTATACCCTGTTCGGTATTGAGGCGAACTATGAATTGAATCAAATAGCTATAAAAGATCTTGGTATTAGAGCATAAACAGACAAAATCCCTGCTGCGAAGTAGGGATTTTTAGTTAGCTCTATTTTGCATAGAAATTAACAGTACTTTAGGAAACTTAAAATAGATGTGTATGATGCTATTGAACATAGGATTGTCATTTATTAGTCATGAAGAAACCTGTAACCTAAACCTACTCCAATGAAAAGGAATTATTTTCTTGTATTGCTTTTTGGCCTTTTTGGCTTCGCTCCTACGGCGAAACTAGTGGCTCAGGAAGGAATTACACAGTACATATTAAATGGTGAAACCATTTCCTATGTAAATTCAAAAGATCGAGCTCTTGTAGAATTTACTCCGAATACGAGTGAGGCAAGAATGCTTGAGATCGTTGAAAACCTTGGCTTTATAAAAGAACATTCGTTCTTACCATCTCCAAAGCTCACCTTGCTAACGTATGACAGAAGCATTACTTGGGAAACGGTATCTGGGGTTTTAAGCCAATATCCTGAGGTTGTATTTGTTTCGAGGGGATTGATTTATGAAGACGGAACGGAAGAATTTGCTTTAAACTCTGTTTTTGTTCAGTTGAAAGAGAATAGAAGTATCAACAAGATAAAGTCCACGCTGTTTCAAATGGGCATATCTCAAATTGAGCCGAGTTTTATGCCCGGTTTATTTGAATTGAACCTACCCAAGAACAGCGGTGATTTGCCTCGTCAGATTTCCAATCTTTTGTTGTCGGATCAAGATATCGCATTCGTAGAGCCAGATATGCTTAGGCTTATGAAAAGGCTGTCTACAAACGATCCTGCTATGACCTACCAATGGTCTCTAAACAACACTGGAAGTTCACTTCAATACAACGGAATTGTTGGAGAAGATATGAATGTATTTCCGGCTTGGAATACTACCACGGGTTCATCTTCCATTAAGGTGGCAGTTTTAGATGAAGGGGTAGACTTAGTTCACCCTGATCTTTTGGCCAATTTACTACCCGGTTATGACGCCTTTGGACTTACCGCTGGTGCTCCAATTAATGATGATGCCCATGGAACTGCTTGTGCGGGAATTATAGCTAGTGTTGGAAATAACAACTTAGGTACCGCTGGAGTAGCTTACAATTGTAAAATCATACCTGTGAGGATTGCTTATAGCAATGCGGCAGGAAATTGGGTGACCACTTCTTCTGGTATTGGTGGAGCAATTACGTGGGCGTGGCAAACGGCAGGTGCAGATATATTGAGCAATAGTTGGGGTGGTGGTTCGCCAACCAGTTTAATCAGCGTTCCATTTGCAAATGCAACAAATCTGGGTAGAGGAGGCCTGGGCGCTCCTGTATTGGCTGCCGCTGGTAATAGTAATGTTACCACAGCACATTATCCATCTTCTTATTCAGAAGTTATTTCTGTAGCAGCCATGAGCATGTGTGGTCAAAGAAAAAGTCCGACTTCCTGCGATGGAGAAACATGGTGGGGCTCTAACTACGGTCCAGATACGGACGTGGCTGCGCCGGGTGTAAAGATTTATGCAACAGATATCTCAGGACCCTCAGGGTACTCTTCAGGAGACTATGTTCCCACTTTTAATGGAACCTCTTCAGCTTGTCCTAATGCCGCAGGCGTTATGGCATTGGTTCTTTCAGCCAATCTTTCATTAACAGAAAGCGAGGCCAGAACCATACTTGAAAATACAGCAGAAAAGGCTGGAGGATACAGCTATACAGCTAATCCCAACAAACCAAGTAGTACATGGAGTAACGATTTAGGATATGGTAGGGTAAATGCCCAGGCTGCTGTTTTGGCTGCAACGGGAGCTTGTTCTTTTGCAGGAAGCTTTGGAACTCAAATTGGAGCAAACAGTGCGGTAGTTACTTTTACTCCGGCTACGACAATAACTCCAAACTATTATATAGAATACGGCGTACAAGGCTTCGCAACAGGAGCGGGAACATCGGTTTCCACAACAAGCAATGTTTTAACACTAAGTGGCTTAGCGAGTAGTACCACCTATGTTGTCAATTGGTATTTGATCTGTGCCTCTGGGGGTACCAGTGCTGCACTTACAACTAGTTTTACCACTCCTTGTGGAACCATTTTGGCACCTTTCACTCAAAACTTTACCTCTCTAACTTTGGGTTATTCTCTTGATTATGGAGCATGCTGGACTACAACCACCTCTTCATCCAATCCAAGATGGGAAGTAGAAGATGCGGAAGGTATTAATGAAAATTCATCAGATACTGGTCCCTTCTATGACAATACTTCTTTTGGCACAGCGGGTGGAAAGTATATGTATATGGAAACATCTAGTCCTTCTATATTAGGTGATTCAGCGATTTTATTATCTCCGCTTATTGATATTTCTGGACTATCTAACGCTATACTTGAATTTTACTACCATATGTATGGCTCGACAATGGGAACCCTGCATGTTGATATAGCCAACAATGGAGTTTGGAATAGAGATGCCATTACCGTTGTAGGCCAACAACAAACCTCAGGAGCCTCTCCATGGTTGGTTTCAAGTCAAGTTTTATCAGGCTATTCAAGTCCAATTCAATTGAGATTCAGAGGTGAGGCAGGTGCTAGCTTCTACAGTGATATGTCTATTGATGACATAAGTATCAGCACATCTGTTCCGTGCAACGCACCTACCATTGTTTCGGCTACACAAACAAGCTCACAAGCAAATTTCAGTTGGACACCAAATGGGAGCGGATTGAACTATAATATAGCTATTAAACCACAAGGCCAGACCTTAACGGTTGGTGATATTGGGTTTACATCCTTAAACCAGGTTCAATACACCTTGGGTGGATTGATACCAAATACTACCTATATATTCTATCTACGAGATAGCTGTGGGCTCGGCAACGTAAGCCCTTGGGAGACTTCCAGTTTTGTAACTCCTTGTACAGCCTTGGCCTTGCCTTATTTAGAAGATTTTAATACTTGGCCTCCTAGTTGTTGGGATTTAAATGGTGGAACCCAAGTGGTAACACAAGATGCCTCTGGTAATTATATGGAAGGTAATTTCTGGACATGGAATGCTGGACAAACAGGGTATGCACTCTCTCCCTCTATGCTCATAAGTAGTGCTACTTCTGTAGATTTCGAATGGGCTCACTTATATGGTGCTATCTATCCGAACGATCAGCTTTTATTACTGGTTCACGAAGTAGGAACCTCTTCTTGGGATACCCTTGTCAATTTAAACGGACCTAGTTTTACGAGTCCTAATGCCGCAAGCTCCAGTCCTCCAGCGAATCCAGCCGACTTTATTTCGGAGGGTGTTGTTCTTAATTCAAGTTATATCGGAAAGACCGTTGAATTTAGATTTGATCTTAATTCAGGTTGGGGACCGGATGTATATGTAGATAATTTTAGTGTGGAATCTTTGATAGGTTGTTTTCGACCAAATTCAATTAGCAATCAAATTATTTCCTCAACGGAAGTGCTAGTGAGTTGGTCTTCAACAGGAATCGGCTCAGTATATGAGCTTGAATATGATACAGCCGGCTTCTTCCAGTCAACAGGATCTATTGTAACTACTACGGATACATTTACCCTATTAACTGGCTTAAATTCGAATACAGGCTATGATGCCTATGTGAGGCAGAGATGTGGTTCTACTTTTTCGAATTCAAGGGGAACTTCATTCACCACACCTTGTGATGATTATGCTTTACCCTATACGGAGGATTTTGATGTTTGGCCTCCTAGCTGCTGGAGCTTAGACTTAGGAACTCAAATCGTAATTCAGTCGGCTACAGGAGGCCATATGGAAGGGGATTTCTGGTCTTGGCAAAGTGGTCAAACGGGTATTGCTCAGTCTCCAAGAATTCTGATCTCTCAAGAGGCAAACGTTTCTTTTGATTGGGCACATTTGTATTATACCTCCTATCCAAATGACGAATTAGTATTAGTGGTTAGAGAAGTGGGTACTTCAGTTTGGGATACATTGTCTCATCTATACGGCCCAAGCTTTACAAGTCCTAATGCGCAAGATAATGCTCCTCCAACTTCTTCCGATTTTATTGCAGAGCAGATTTCACTAGATGCATCTTACGTTGGGAAAACGGTGGAGTTTCAATTCAATATGAACTCAGGCTATGGGCCGGATGTATATGTAGACAACTTCTCTGTTCAAGATCGTTGTGCTGATGCAAGTCTACCTCAGATTTCAAGTGTTAGCTTTTTAAGCGCACCACGTAGTTATAATGTACAGTTTACAATGCCCGGTACAGGAGATTTAATGTCTCTTCAAGTTAGGGAAGTGGGCTCCAGTACTTGGAAAACGCCTAAAACATGGACTAGTACTGCTATTTCTTCGCAGAACTTCCTTGCGGAATCATTTGGTACAACCAACGAAGTGCGAATTGGAATGAGAAGCGCTGGTGTTTGGACTTATTCTTGTCCTACTCCTTTTGATGCGGCTTGTGCTCCTATGACTGTGAATGCAATAGAGTTAGTTGCCCCCTTCTGCGCTGGAGACTCTGCCCTCTTAAAGGGGATTTTCTCAGGCGGATATAAGATCAAAACTTTCCTTTGGAATACGGGTGAAACAACACGATTTATTTATGGGCAACAAGGTCAAACCTATCAAGTGGTTGTAACTGATGAGGCAGGATGTTCAGATTCGGCTAGCGTTACAGTGAGTACTTTAAATTCACCTTATACCCCAGATAACTTTAGCCTAGCTAAACCAAACGCGGTAACCTTTATAGGCTCTTGGACAGCACCAACATTAACTACAGGTGTAAGTCTAATTGGGTATAGAATGCAGTATCGCCAGGCTGGAGTAGGTGCGGCATGGAGACAAACGAGTTTGAGCACCAATACATCTGCTACGGTGAATTTTACTGGAACCTGTGATCCATCTGCCAATTACGAATTCGCCGTATTCGCTCGTGTAAACGACAATGGATCGGTTTATAATACTGCAGTTTCTTGTAGAGAGCGCAAGTTCTACAATGGATCAGGTGGATGTACTAGTGCTAAAGGAGATGAATTGAATGGAAGTATTGCATCTCTAAACGGAATAGCTGTATATCCCAATCCAACCAGCTCGAAAGTATATATTACTTTAAGTAGAGAATCTTCTAAAGTTGAGTTGTTGGATATGAATGGTAAAATCTTATTTAGCCAACACTATGAAAATCAGGCTGAAGCAGTTTTAGATCTAGCTGATTTTGCTTCTGGCGTGTATATGCTGAATATTTCTAACTCTCAAGGCCTATTCCAAGAAAAGGTGGTGAAGAATTAGAAATGCAATTCTCAATATAGAATTTGTTAAAAGCGGCCCTAGAAATAGGGTCGCTTTTTTATTGGTATACCTTACTCTCCAAATGAGAAGACCAGAGCAGTCTAAATTGAATGGGTCTTTGAAATGGAATTCATCCGGCTAAAGCATAAAGAATTGGCCACACAGTACCTTGGCATCTCATCTAGCAGGAGTAAATGGATTTAACAATGCGCTCAACTAAATGGCTATTTCTGAGTTATAACTATAAATTCAGACCATGAACGCACACTTTCTCCTAGGCTTTCTTTCCTTTTTTGTTGTTTCAAGCCCGAAGACTTTAATTGACTTTGAAAAGAAGGGAGAGATAAATAAGTGGCAAGTAGTAGACGATGGAGTTATGGGTGGACTTTCACAAGGGAGCCTTCATTTGAGTTCGGAGGGAAAGGCAATTTTTGAGGGCGATGTATCTACAGCCAATAACGGAGGCTTTAGCTCTATTCGTTCTTCCTTTTCAGCCCAGGAACTAAAAGACTTTTCTTCTTTTACTTTGAGGATAAAAGGAGATGGAAAGAAGTATCAATTTAGAGTGAAAGAGAACGCTAAAGACTATTTTTCATATATAATTGAATTTCAGACTTCTGGAGAATGGGAAACCATTGAATTGCCTTTTGCGTTGCTTTACCCTTCTTTTAGAGGACAAAGACTAAACAAGAGTAATTTTTCAGGCATTCAACTAGAGGAAGTAGCATTTCTTGTAGGCAACAAAAAGACAGAGCATTTTCGCATAGAAATAGCTCAAATTGGAATGAAATAGTGAGAGGCAAAAAATAAAAAACCCCGCAATTGCGGGGTTTTTTAATATCCGTTGGGAGATTAAACCAATCCTTGGTCGAGCATTGCATCGGCCACTTTTACGAAACCAGCAATGTTTGCTCCTTTAACATAGTTCACATACCCATCGCTTTCGGTACCATATTTCTGGCAAGAATGGTGAATGTCAACCATAATAGCATGCAATTTGGCATCCACTTCTTCTCTAGTCCAATTCATACGAAGTGAGTTTTGAGACATTTCTAGTCCGCTTGTCGCAACCCCACCGGCATTTGATGCTTTACCTGGAGCAAATAAAATTTTATTTGCATGGAAAACTTCAACAGCCTCTGGTGTACAGGGCATATTGGCTCCCTCAGCAACAACTATAATTCCGTTTTTAACCAATTCCTTGGCATCCTCTCCATTTAATTCATTCTGCGTGGCGCAAGGAAGAGCAACATCGCATTTAATACCCCAAGGGGTTTTGCCTTCATAGAATTCGCAACCGAATTTATCAGCATATTCAGAAATCCTTCCTCTCTTAACATTCTTAAGTTCTTTTAAGAAGTCGAGCTTTTCGGCAGTGATACCTGAGGCATCATAGATAAAACCGGAAGAATCGGAAGCAGTTACTACCTTAGCTCCTAATTCTGTCGCTTTTTCAATAGCATACTGTGCCACGTTTCCAGATCCAGAAACTACTACGACCTTTTTGTTCAAAGATTCGTTTTTGGCGGCAAGCATCTCCTTTGTAAAATACACACAACCATAACCAGTAGCCTCAGGGCGTATGAGTGAACCTCCCCAATTCAATCCTTTACCTGTTAGAACCCCTGTAAACTCATTGCGTAAACGTTTGTATTGGCCGAACATATAGCCAATTTCTCTTCCACCTACGCCAATATCTCCGGCAGGAACATCAGTATTTGCACCAATATGGCGAGACAATTCAGACATAAAGCTTTGACAAAACTTCATAACCTCATTGTCTGATTTCCCTTTTGGGTCGAAGTCAGAACCGCCCTTTCCACCGCCCATAGGAAGTGTAGTTAACGAGTTTTTGAAGACTTGTTCAAAGCCCAAAAATTTAAGAATGGAAAGATTTACAGACGGATGAAAACGCAGTCCGCCTTTGTAAGGTCCTATGGCAGAATTGAATTCAATTCTATAGCCACGATTCACCTGTACATTTCCTGCATCATCTAGCCACGGAACGCGAAAAATAATTGTACGTTCTGGCTCGGTCATGCGCTCAAGCACTTTTGCTGTTTTGTATCGAGGATGATCTTCGATAAATGGAATTACCGTTTCAGCTACTTCTTGAACGGCCTGTAAGAACTCAGGTTCATGGTTATTCTTGGCGCGAACGCCTGCCATGAATGAGTCTATCTGATTCTGAAATGCGTTATGCATGCAAAGAAGATTAGATTTTCAGCAAAAGTAAAGCAAAACATCCGATCATTAGATTCTAATTATCAGGTACTTAGTGTATTCTATACACCAAGTCTTATTGAGACAGTCCGTTGCGTATTCTAGACTCTTTTACCCAATGGGTTAGCTTTTTTTGAAGTAGCTCAAATTGAATCGGTTTTGCTATATAATCGTCCATTCCTTCCTTTAAATAGAGCTCTTTATCCCCTTCCATAGCGTTTGCAGTGAGGGCAATTATTACCGGTCTATTCCCGAACCAGATTCTAATTCTCTTGCTTGCTTCAATTCCATCCATTTCGGGCATTTGAATATCCATCAGAACAATATCAAAGAGCTCTTTTTCAAAAGCACCAATTGCTTTTAGTCCATTTTCTACACAAACAGCTTGGTACCCCATTTTCTCAAGGATCATGACTATGAGCTTCATATTAATGGCGTTGTCTTCTGCAATGAGAATTTTCACCTTATCGTTGCTGAGCTCTGCATTTGATTTGGCAATGGCTTCTTTTGTGATGGGTGCATTTTTTTCAAATGAGACAATGTATTGTAGAAGAGCTCTTTGATCTAAGGGCTTTGGTAGGAATAGTTCTTTGGCATTGCTCTTTGAGGGGAGATCTTTTGGACAGTTTAAATAGATAATCTTCAAAGTCTCTGCGAGTCCAATGGGTATCGAATCTCTCCTGTCATACTCCCAAAGAAGTATTTCTGCTTGGCTTAGTTTTTCATTGAGAATTTGAATGTTATTTCTCTGGAAAAGTTGAGTGAGAACGCTCTCTTGAAGACGAGACATTGAACCTAAGCCAATTTTTTTATCTTTTAGTTTGTCATTTAGTTCGCTTTCAGGCTGAAGCACTTGAGGCTCTAAATAGACGCTAAATTGGAAACAAGAACCTTTATTCGGACTGCTTTTGAGCTTAAACTCTCCACCCATGTTGTTCACCAGTTTTCTTGAAATGGCCAAGCCTAAACCGGAGCCTCCATGTTTGTGGGTAATACTGGAATCTATTTGATTAAATGGTTGGAAGAGTAAGTTTTGCTTGTCTTCTGGCACTCCCATTCCAGTATCTTCTACACTGAAAAGAAAATTCCCTGGGAGACCCTCTTTGCTAGAATTAGCACTTATGCGCACTAAGACATGGCCTGCCTCTGTAAATTTCACTGCATTTCCAACCAAATTGAGCAGTACTTGGCGCAACCGAGCCTCATCGCCCAGGACTACCGTAGGAATGCCTTTTTCTATATCGTAAACCAGTTCTATTTCTTTATTCCCAATCTTATTGGCTACAATTTCAAAGGTTTCATTTACTACTTTCTCAATTGTAAAGGGATGAGAATCAATGATCATTTTGCCCGACTGAATTCTAGAAAAATCGAGTACATCGTTAATAACAGTTAGAAGAGCATCGCCACTAATTTGGATGGTTTTGACCAAATCCATCTGATCGTCATTCAAATGAGAGCGCGATAGGAGGTCGGTCATGCCTAATACTGCGTTCAATGGAGTTCTAATTTCATGACTCATGGTTGCCAGAAAATTCGACTTTGCCTTGGTAGCTTCCTCCGCGCTATCACGAGCGACAATGAGCTCTTTTTCCTTGACCTCTAATTCTTCAATGATCTCCTCTTTTTCTTGAGTGAGTTCTTCCATCTGAGTGAGATTGTGCTGAAGCTCTAATTCATTTTGGAATAGACTGCGGTTGGTATTTTCTAAGTCTTCGGCTATTCTATTGATTCTGTGATTTTTCTCAAGTAAGTTTTGAAATAGGAGTGCAATGGTTGGAATGATTAAACCAAGCATTAGAAGTCCGTATAGCATAAGATCTCTTCGAATACCCCAAAGCAATTGCGACAAATGCCCTTTTGGAAAACTCGAAATCATTTTCCAATGAATGGAAGAGGTTTCGGTTACGATTAATCCGTCGAAAAAAGGGCTACAATCTAAAGTTCTATAATAGCTAAATCCCATGGCATTTAGAGATTTACCTTCGGGTTCTTCTTGCATTAGTTTCCACTCTTGTGGGAAGCTAATTGAGAAATTGCGATCTTTTAATTGCGCTTCGGTATCGTTCGAATAATACTGCAGAGGGGGAGCAACAAGCCAATCTCCCTTTGAATCAACTATTGTAAATACAAGTGAAGACTTGTCTTCAATAAGCGGTATTCTTTCTAGAATTCTATTGGCTTTGTAACTGATGACAATGCTTCCCATTTTCTTGCCCTCTGAAGAATAGAAAGGACTTACAAAGCGAAGGACAGAAGTAGAAGGCTGCCTTATTTCGCCATTTTCTTCATTCAAATCTAAAGCGGAGATGTAAATTTCTCCTTCTCTTAGATTCTTTGATTCTTGAAAATAGTATCGGTGGCTTTTGTCTTGAAGATTGTTGTTAATCTGCGCACTGCCTTGTGCAAAGTCAATTTTAAGAACCTCGTTACCGAGCGTATCAAGCAATCGAATTTTATGGTAATGGTCTCTTATTTTTCCAAAAGAGGCGAGTGTCTTTTCAATAACAACACGACTACTCTCTTGATCTTCATTTATATACCAAGTAAAGGCAGGGTTTTTAGAAAGATAGATTAAATCCTTCCCAACAAAATTGAATTCATTTGAAATGAACTGCTCCATGATGTCTAGACTCTTTTCAGCCTGTAGACTTAACTCTTGAGCAGTCTGTTCTTTTTCGCGCTGATAGAGGAAGTAAGACGAAATTGCGACTAAGATGACTAGGCCAATTACAATTCCGAAGAAGGTGAAGTAAATCCCTCTGTTGTGCTTGGTTTTATATTTCGACTTTTTTACCATTCCAGGGTAAAAATAGAGTCTAAATCCTTTGCATGAATGACATTATCTGCAAAGGGCAATATATCTACCCGGAAGAGAGCGAATAAGGCCTTTCAATTCTAGCTCAAACAAGGCCGATTGCAGGCTAGATGCATTGCTTTGTGTTCGCAGAGATAATTCATCAAAAGACATAGGATCTTTATTCTCTTTAAGAACATCTTCAATATAAGTAAGGCTTGGTGGGAATAGTGCTATTTGTGCATTTTGATCTTGAGTAGATGCCAAGGGTCTATCCCATCCCAATAAAAAGGGAATCTCTTCTGCCGCAGGCAAAATTGCCGCAAGATGTCTTCCAATTAGTCGGTTGCATCCCAAAGAATACGGCTTATCCCATCCGCCTGGTACAGCTAGAACTTCTCGGTTGTAATCGTTTCCAAATCGAGCGGTTATCCAAGCACCTCCTTCTGCACCGGCCTCCACCACAATAATGGCATGTGCCATGCCTGCAATAATTCTATTTCTAGTGGGGAAGTTTTCTCTATCTGGATTAGCTAGGTGATGAAATTCGCTGATCAGAGCTCCAGCTTGTTCAATTTCCTTGGCTTCTTTCCGGTGCACAGAAGGGTAAATATGACCCAAACCACTACCCAATATGGCTACGGTATGGGCCCCTTCTTCCATGGCCTTTCTGTGCGCGGTTATGTCTATTCCGTAGGCCAATCCACTTACTATACTGGCGCCATATTCAGATAGGGTTTTAACAATGGCTTTGGCCGCTTGCAATCCTTGATCGGTGGCTTTTCGCGTGCCAATGACTGAGACAATTCTTGGATGAGTTGGATTGAAATTCCCTTTAGAGAATAGAACGGCGGGCGCATCAGGACATTTTGATAAAAGATATGGGTAGTCAGGATTTCCATAAAAAATGGTTTTCACCCCTGACTTCTCATTCAATTTTTGCCATTCTGTGGCCTCAACCAGTGCCTTTTCTCTACTTGCCGCATTGAGGCCGGTTAAACGCAAATTCGAATTAGGCGTAGATCTCAGTTCTTTTGAAGATGCTTTCCATGCTTGTTCGGCACTTCCAAAGTGACTCACCAAGCTTTTTAATGAACCACTTGCGCAACCCGGTATGCGCAGCCATGCCAATCGGTATAGCGCTTCTTTCATTCGCTTCTTCGTTTTGAAATAGCCGCCGAAGCCTGAGCCGAAGGCATAATAATTAAATCGTTAATGCACACATGTTTAGGTCGAGATAGAATAAAATCAACGGCTTCGGCAATGTCTACAGCCATTAATGCATCAATGCCTTTGTAGACGCTGTTTGCCCTGGCTTCATCGCCTTTAAACCGCACTAGAGAGAACTCCGTTTCGGCCATACCAGGACAAATCTGACTGACCTTAATGTCTCTTTCTAAAAGTTCAATGCGCATGGCTTTACTCAAGGCATCTACAGCATGCTTGCTTGCGCAGTATACATTTCCACCCGGATACACTTCTTTGCCTGCAATACTTCCTATGTTGATTACCTGGCCTCCTCTTTTTAATGATGGAAGAAAAAAGCGACTGACATAAAGTAGCCCTTTCACGTTGGTGTCTAACATCCTTTCCCAATCGTCTATTTCACCCTTGTCTATAGTAGACAGGCCCACGGCTAAGCCGGCATTGTTGATTAACACATCTAATTCACCAATACTCACGCTTTTTGAAGCAGATTCTACGGCGGTTTTATCGCGCACATCAAAAGAAAGAGTCTGACAATGAATGTTGTAACCAAGGCTAAGTGCATTCGCTAATTCCTCTAAACGAGCGGTTCTTCTTCCACAAAGAATAAGATCATAGTTGTTTTTGGCTAAGTTTTCAGCTATCGCTTTCCCAAATCCAGAAGTGGCACCTGTAACAAGTGCTTTCATGCGTTTTTCCATATTTTTTTATTGAATTAAAGCAAGGTAACCAAATTGACTTTCCTATCTTCGATAGTATCGGTTTTCGTATTATTCAAGTTCGGAAATTGCTAAATCCTACCTAATAATGTCAAGTATGCGTCTACTTATTTTCATCTTTTCCATGCTATTTTGCCTAACGGCCTGGACACAAAATAAGAAGGTGCAAGTGGAATTGTTAGACCCCGTCACAAGGCAACCCTTGCAAAATGTTTTTGTACAAATAAATGGACTGCCTTGGCCCATGCTTTCAAACGATCAAGGTCTGGTTTGGATAGAGGTTTCATCCAACCAAAAAAGCCTCATTCTCTTCTCTTTAATTGGCTATCAAAGTGCCTCTATAGAATACAAGCCTGAAGCAGATTCAGATAAACTGAAGGTTTTTCTTAAGGAGGAGTCGCTCTTTTTAGAGACCATTGTTGTTTCCGCATCTCGAAGTGAACAGCGTCAAGAGGATGTAAGTATTTCAATGAATGTTTTGAAGCCCTATTTAATTGAGAATAGGAATACCACCGATATGAAGGTGCTACTAAATCAGTCACCGGGCGTAAATATTACAGATGGTCAAGCCAATATACGCAGCGGTAGTGGTTGGAGTTATGGAGCAGGCTCAAGAGTACAGGTTCTTTTAGACGGACTGCCACTCATGTCGGCTGACGCAAACCAGGTGCAATGGTCTTTGCTTCCACAAGAGGCGGCAGGACAGGTAGAGGTGTTAAAGGGTGCGTCTTCCGCACTTTTTGGATCGTCTGCTTTGAATGGAAGTATTCAGCTAAGAACACTGGAGCCAAGTGAAAAGCCCTTTACCCGCATAGCCGTTTTTCAAAGCTCGTACCTCAATCCACCTAAAGCGGAATGGAAATGGTGGGATGGATACCAAGGCTTGACTGGAATGCGATTTCTGCACACTCGAAAGTTGGGAAAATGGGATTTGAACCTAAGTGGATACGGTCAGCAAAGCGCAGGTTTTAAGTGGAATGAAAGAGATGATAGAGCCCGTTTGAATGCCAAAACCCGTTATCATATTAATAACAATCTAAGCCTAGGTTTAGGTGGAGGGATTCTGCTTTCTAAGGATGGCGAATCTCTCCTTTGGGATAATTACTCTAGGCCATATGTTGGGCTGGATAGCTCAATTACCGAGAACAGCGGGCTCGATTTCTATATTGATCCTTCTATACGCTACAGAAGAGGAAAAGGTGTTCACGAATGGGTGAACCGGTTTTTGCGTGTGGAAAATAATTCAGCGAATGAAACTACTGTATTCGACAATGCCTCAGAACAGATTCAGAGTCAGTACTCTTATCAATACTTCTCTGAAAAGTGGGGCATTTTTACCGGAGGTGTTTTCTTGCAAATGGCACAGTCTAATTCTGAGATTTTTGAAGGTTATCACAATGCCTCTAATTTGGCTGGGTTTGCTCAATGGGACGGAAGTTGGAATAGATTGAAAACCAGTATTGGTTTTAGAGTAGAAGAAGCCCGGGTAGACCAGATTAAATATGCTCAGCCCGTAGCTCGATTTGGATTGAATTATAGAGCTTTTGAGGCAACGTATCTGCGCAGCTCCTTTGGTCAAGGCTTCCGCTTTCCGAGCATGGCAGAACTCTTTACTCGAACTAATATTGGCGCCATAAACGTCTTTCCCAATGCACAACTAGAACCCGAAACAGGCTATAGTTTTGAGTTGGGCATAAGGCAGATCCAAGGAAAAACAAGCAGTTGGAAGGGCTATTTAGACCTCGCAGCCTACTATATGCGCTATGACAATATGATGGAATTTAGTTTCGGAATCTGGGAATTGCCCGGTGGGCTTGGATTTAAATCCGTTAATGTAGGTCCTACCTCAGTAAGTGGACTAGAATTAGAGCTAGGTGCCGAAGGGAGATTTAACAAGGTAGATTTTAGGTGGATGGCGGGTGCAAATTTCGCAGATCCTGTTTCACTCGATCCAACGGCTATCTATGCTCAAGATGCCAACGGAAACGATCTTACCTACGAAAGCAGTAGCTCTGATGCGAGCAATGCAGTATTGAAATACAGATATAAGCTGCTCATAAGATCGGATATTGAAATGAGTTGGAAGAATTGGACTCTGGGAACGAGTATGCGCTTCAACGACTTTATGCAAAACGTAGATGCCATTTTTGATGGGCCAATTACAGACTTCATATTGCCAGGAAATGGAATAGGAACCTACAGAGAAGAGCTCAGCAGTGGCGATTTACTTATCGATTTGCGGATTCAGTTTGCCATAAAAAAGCACTGGACATTGAGCCTACAGTCTGAAAACTTGAACAATAGAGCCGTAATGAGTAGGCCAGGAAAGATGGAGGCACCAAGAACCCTAACATTCGGTATAAGATATGAAGGATAAGCTCCTTTGCTTTTTCTATTTTCGCCTTAGAATAATAAAATCATGAAGTACAAACGCATCCTCCTGAAACTAAGTGGTGAAGCCCTCATGGGTGATCAGGATTTTGGTATAGATGGAAGCCGGTTACTGGAGTATGCCCATCAGATTAAGGCAGTGATGGAAGAAGGGGTTCAACTTGCCATTGTAATTGGTGGAGGAAATATCTTCAGAGGTGTACAAGGTGCAAGTTCGGGTATGGATAGAGTTCAAGCAGATCATATGGGTATGCTAGCCACCATGATTAACGGACTGGCTCTGCAATCTACTCTTGAAGAAATTGGAGTTAGAACGCGTCTGCAGTCTGCCATTGAAATGAATAAAATTGCGGAGCCTTTTATTCGCAGAAGAGCAGTTCGCCATTTGGAAAAAGGAAGGGTGGTTATATTCGGTTCTGGAACGGGTAATCCGTATTTCACTACAGATACGGCAGCCACGCTCAGGGCAATTGAAACAAATGCGGAGGTGATCTTAAAAGGAACCAGAGTAGATGGTATTTTTACTTCTGATCCAGAAAAGAACAAGGATGCCGTTAAGTACGACACCATTACTTTTGACGAAGTGTATTCTAAAGGATTGAATGTAATGGACATGACTGCATTTACACTAAGCAAAGAAAACAACTTGCCTATTTTGGTTTTTGACATGAATAAGCCAGGCAATTTAATGCGCGTAATACGCGGTGAGAAAGTGGGAACTTTAGTTGAGAATTGATAGAATAAAGCAATGCAAGAAGAACTGAATTTTATTTTCGACGCAGCCAAGGAGCAGATGGAAAAAGCCATACAACACCTTGATAAAGAGTTGCTTAAGGTGAGGGCAGGAAGGGCCAATCCTTCTATGTTGGAAGGGGTGCGCGTAGACTATTATGGTTCAATGACTCCACTTAGCCAGGTTGCCAATATCAATACACCCGATGCAAGAACACTCTCTGTTCAGCCTTGGGAGAAAAAGCTCATATCTGATATAGAGAAGGCTATTATGGCGGCCAACTTGGGTTTCAATCCTATGAATAATGGAGATGTAATCATGATTAACATCCCACCGCTAACAGAAGACAGAAGAAAAGAACTTGTGCGCCGATCTAAAGCAGAGTCAGAAGATGCACGTGTGGGCATTCGCAATGCGAGAAAGGACGCGATGGAAGAGATCAAGAAGTTGGGCAAAGACGGATTGTCTGAAGACTTGGTAAAAGATTCAGAAGCCGAAGTTCAAAAGCTTACCGATCTATATACTTCTAGAGTAGACTCCATTGTAGAGAAGAAGGAGCATGAGATAATGGCTATCTAAGGACATTGTTAATTTAAATTCTTTTGTGCTCTAGCTTTCAATTTGAAAAGAATTCCATTCTTCATCCGATAAATTAAGCTGGTTTATTTCGGCTATAATTCTATGGATGGTTTCGTCTAAACGATGCGCTTCTCGTCCGATTGCATTAAAATACACCCTGCGTTCTTCTTCAGATATTTGATCGTCGTACGACTTATTTTGATGGGCGATCGAAAGCAAATTACTCACCGGTGCGCGCATTTCGTGCGCTTGTATTCTAACAATCTTCTTTAGTGCAGAATTTTGTTTTTCTATCTTTAGATTGGCTTCTCTTAGTGAAGTAATATCAGAGTATATTATAGTAATTCCACTCAGTTTTTTCTGCGCAGTATACAGGGGAGAACATCGTACCATATACGAATGTAGCTCTTGTTTAACGGTTACGTCAATTTCTTTTGAAACAGAATTGCCTATCAGGGCTTGCTCCAGCATTGCACTTACGATAGGCTTTATTTCAGACGGAATGTAATGTAAGAAAGGCGTATTTACTTCAACTTGCATTTGAAGAATTCTGCGTGCATTGCTGCTTGCAGCGTAATTGGAATTGAGAATGTGAAGATTGGGGTCTAGTATAACAATCTGATCGGTTGTATTGGCTATTACCGTATTCAAAGTGCGGTTGGCCTCAAGAAGTTTCTCCGTAACATTTTTCTCAACAGTAACATCCGTACCTATGCATAAAAATCCGATAGGACTGTCATTGTCTCTATGAGAAATTAGACTGAAATCCCACTTCACCCAATGGTATTCACCTGCAATAATAGAGGGCTTGCGAATTAAGACCTTGTTTACACTTCCCGGATTTACAACAGATTTGGTTCCAGCTTCTCTACATTTTGCCACATCCTCGGGATGGGTTGTTGTGCTAAAGTGCTTTCCTAT
>ERZ888423.899-NODE-899-length-28620-cov-16.081008_pt1 | contig 28620 bp, 37 predicted proteins | sample MGYA00520523_ERZ888423 | MGnify/ENA primary metagenome ERZ888423 (study PRJEB32303, sample SAMEA104408611) | aquatic metagenome | biome: Brackish water; feature: Pelagic; material: water | place: Baltic Sea | collected 2014-06-08T10:24:00 | depth 30,27 m ...
GGGTTAGCAAAAAATGGTCCGATTAAGCCGCGCCATTGCGTGAACAATTCGGATTCTCGGAATCCAACCATGTGGTCTTCCACAGTGTCCCAGCCAATTGCAATCAAATAAGTTGATGGCTGTTCAACACCTCGGTGTACGTGAATTACTTGAAAGCCTTTGGCTTGGGCTACAACAGCTTTTGCCTGCTCCATTGCGCTCTCGAATTCAAGCTCTTTGCCTGGAACAATTTCCATGAATGCGGTTTCCATAATCATGGTTTTCAGATTACCTTTTAGCCCGCTTCTCATCCCACACTGGCTCATCAGATTCGCGAACCGTAGAGTCTCCGCCAAAAACAATAAAGCGGTCCATTGTTCGCGAGAACCAGCGATCATGGGTTACGGCAAGAACCGTTCCTTCAAAGGCATCCAGCGCACGTTCCAGCGCTTCGGCGGACTCAAGGTCTAAATTGTCGGTTGGCTCATCCAGCAATAACAAAGTTGCACCTGATAACTCAAGCAACAAGATCTGGAATCTGGCTTGCTGACCACCGGAAAGTGATTCAAATTTTTGCTCGCTTGCTCCCGCTAGGCCATAGCGATCAAGCGCCCGAGCTGACTGCTCTTGTTGCATACCATTTCGATGTTCATCGCCGCGATGCAAAATTTCAATTAACGTACGTCCAACTAATTCTGGATGATGATGTGTTTGAGCAAACCAACCTGGCCGGATCCGCGCACCAAGTTTTGCTTTTCCTTCGTGAGTCACCGGGTCAATAGTTACATCGCTGATTGGTAAATGCTCGAGTTCGGGATCTGTACCCCCGGCTGCCAGTAAGCGCAAAAAGTGGCTTTTGCCTGAACCGTTAGCACCGAGAACACCAATGCGTTCCCCAAACCAAATTTCTAAATCAAATGGCGAAACTAATCCAGTAAGGGATAGTTTTTCACAAACGACTGCGCGTTTACCGGTGCGTCCGCCCTTAAGTCGCATCTTTACATTTTGTTCAATTGGAATCTCTTGTGGTGGACCGATTTCTTCAAACTTACGAAGTCGAGTTTGGGCCGCTTGATAACGAGAAGCCAGACCATCGTTGAACTTAGCTTTAACTTTTAGCATCTGCACTAGATCTTTAATCTTTTGATGTTCTTCATCCCAGCGCCTACGAAGTTCTTCCAAGCGAGCAAAGCGATCTTTGCGAGCTTGACCATGAGTTGCAAATCCGCCGCCATGAATCCAAACCGAATTACCAGCATGACCTAATTCCAAAGTAACAATTTGTTTAGCCGTGTTAGCCAATAATTCTCGATCATGGCTGACATAGAGCACTGTCTTCTTAGTTTGATTTAACTGATCCTCTAACCACTTTTTTCCCGGAACATCTAGATAGTTATCTGGTTCATCAAGTAGCAAAACTTCTTCGGGACCGCGCAGTAATGCTTCCAGAACTAAACGCTTTTGCTCGCCACCTGAAAGACTTCCCGCAGATCGATACTGCGCTTGATCAAATGGGAGCTGAATCGCTGCCATGGTGCAAACATCCCAAAGCACTTCAATTTCATAACCGCCAACATCAGCCCAGTCTGCAATTGCTTGTGCGTAGGCCATTTGATTTTTTTCGCTGGAATCTTCGATCATGGCCAGTTCAGTTGCGCTGATTTTCGAAGCAGCATCAGCAATTGGTTGTGGTGCAACAGTGAGCAGTAGGTCTCGAACCGTGCCATCAGTCATGTGACCAACGAACTGTCGCATAACGCCGAGTCCACCAGTTCGCGCAATACTTCCTTCTTGCACAGGCTCATCCCCTGCAATCATTCGCATCAAAGTAGATTTTCCAGCGCCATTTGCCCCAATCAACGCAGTGATCGCGCCTTCGCCGACTCGAAATGAGACATCAAGTAACAGAATGCGGCCATCTGGCAACGAGAAAGTTATGTGCTGGATATCAAGGTGACCCATCAGCGTCCCTAGCTTGCAACGATTTAGTGATTCGCTTTGCATAGTCGCTGGGATCTGGATACTGCACATCGATAAAAGTTAGACCTAGTGCAGGTGCAGCAAAAACATGTGCCTCGCGTTCCCGGCCAGCTAAATATCTCTGCAGCCAGGCTTTGTCATACTTACCTTCGCCTACTGCAAGGACTGCGCCAATTAAGCCGCGAACCATGGAATAGCAAAAAGCATCGGCTTGAAGTTGGGCCTTAATCAAGCCATCTTGATCAACACTCCAGTCAAAGCACATCAGAGTTCGAACGGTAGTTGCGCCTTCTCGCTTGCGACAAAATGCTGCGAAGTCGTGCAGTCCAACTAGAACTTGGCTGGCATCATGCATTGCAGGTACATCAAGTGGGAGATAACTGTGATGTGCGCGATCTCGCAACAGTGGATTGCGAATTCCTTGGTATAACAAATATTCATAGCGCCGAGATAGCGCAGCAAACCGCGCATCAAAATCTGGGGCAGTGACTTCCATTTCCCTAATTGAAATATCTTCCGGCAAGATCGCATTTATTCTGTAAGCCAAGTCGCCCATGTCGATTACGGATTCAGCCGGCATATCAAAGTGAATAACCTGACCAATTGCATGCACGCCAGCATCAGTACGACCAGCACACTGGACAACGACTCGATCAAGCCTAAGAAAAACTGCTAGAGCATTTTCTAATTCACCTTGAATAGTTCGCCGATCTGGTTGCATACCCCAGCCCGAGAAATCTTTCCCGTCATAAGCAACTTGGCCGCGAATGCGAATGAGCCCCTGCGCTGCGACTGCAACGAGGGGCTCATTCGATAACACCATTTAGTTACGCTTCGTCAGTCACTTCAGCTTCGATCGCTTCAACCTCTGCAACTGCTGCAATTTCCTCGGCAGTATTTACTGATTCCGATTCAACGTCTGTGACGGAATCGGCAGCTTCGATTGCTGCAACTTCCTCAACTGCAGCTACCTCTTCAGCAGATTCAATCTCAATTGACTGCGCTTCTTCGGATTCTGGTTCAACAGTTGCTGCTTTTGCAGTGGCGGCTGTTGCAACGGCTGCAGCGGCAGTTGCCATTTCAGCTTCCTTGGCAGCACGACGCGCCACACCTTCAGCAGCGCGAGCGGCGTCAAGTTCTTCGACAAGTTCAATAACTGCCATTGGGGCGTTATCTCCCTTGCGCGGACCAATCTTTACGATGCGGGTGTAACCACCTTCACGATTTTGAAAGCGTGGACCAATCTCTGCAAAAAGAGTGTGTACAACATCCTTATTGCGGATAACAGTTAGCACTCGACGACGAGCATGAAGATCGCCCTTCTTCGAGATTGTGATCAATCGCTCAGCAACTGGGCGCAACCGGCGGGCACGCGCTTCAGTCGTTGTGATGCGACCATGCTCGAACAACGCAGTTGCGAGGTTAGCCAGAATTAGGCGTTCGTGAGCTGGACTTCCGCCCATTCGCTTACCCTTGGATGGCTGTGGCATGTTTCTCTCCTGTCAATTAGTTGCTGGGATGAGTGCTCGTTAGAGCTGCTCATCCTCAGCGAAACTCTGGTCGTCATCTGCTGCTGCATCATCAGCTGCTGCTGGTGCTTCGGACTGGAAAGTTGCATAAGAACCTGCTGGTACGAATGCTTCTTCATCGTCTTCGTTGTAATCATCATCAAATGCTGAGGCATACTGACTTGGATCAAATCCTGGCGGTGAATCCTTAAGTGCGATTCCCATCGAGATCAACTTGTCCTTAACTTCGTCAATCGACTTCGCGCCAAAGTTGCGGATGTCCATCAAGTCAGCCTCGGAGCGAGTGATTAGTTCTCCAACAGTGTGGATACCTTCACGCTTTAGGCAGTTGTAAGAACGAACAGTTAAGTCAAGTGCTTCAACTGGCATGCTTAGTTGCTCGGCTGCGAACTGGTCTGTTACTGATGGTCCAATTTCGATACCTTCAGCTTCAACGTTAAGTTCCCGCGCAAGACCAAAGAGTTCAACAAGTGTTGCTCCGGCAGATGCGATTGCATCGCGCGGCACAATTGAGCCCTTAGTTTCCACATCTATTACAAGTGAGTCGAAGTCAGTGCGCTGTTCAACGCGAGTTGCTTCCACCTTGTAAGTGACCTTAAGCACTGGTGAGTAAATTGAGTCAATTGGAATTCGGCCAATTTCGCCGCCACTGGCCTTGTTGTTCGCTGCCGAGATATAACCGCGACCTTGTTCAACAACGATTTCCATGTCTAACTTGCCCTTGCCGTTAAGGGTAGCTAGGAATAATTCTGGATTGAAGATTTCAACGCCAGCTGGCGGCGCAATGTCAGCAGCTGTTACTGGGCCTGGGCCCTGCTTGCGTAAGTACATAGTTACTGGTTCATCAAACTGCGAAGACACAACCAAGTTCTTAAGGTTCAGGATGACTTCAGTGATGTCTTCCTTAACGCCTTCGATGGTAGTGAATTCGTGCAGGATGCCTTCAAGCTTGATGCTTGTGATTGCAGCACCTGGAATAGATGACAGCAGGGTGCGGCGTAGTGAGTTACCTAGTGTGTAACCAAAACCTGGCTCGAGCGGTGCAAGCACAAAGCGCGAGCGAGTTTCGGATAGTACTTCTTCTTTTAGTTCTGGGCGGACTGAGATCAGCACAGTTATTTCCTTTCGGCGACAGCCACAATTTGAAGTCGCACTTTTATGGGGATGTTAATTACTTGGAGTAAAGTTCAACGATCAACTGTTCCTGAACCTGAGTGTCAATGACCTCACGTGCAGGAAGGGAATGGACCAGGATACGCATGCCAGCTGGGATAACTTCTAGCCAGGCAGGTACGGTGCGTTCGCCAATTTCCGCATAAGCGACCTGGAATGGGGTCATCTCAAGGGAAGATTTGCGAACTTCAATAACATCATTTGGGCTAACGCGAAACGAAGGAATGTCTACCTTCTGGCCGTTAACAACGATGTGTCCGTGACGAACAAGCTGGCGTCCCATGTCGCGACTCTTTGCAAAGCCGGCGCGGAAGACAACATTGTCCAAACGGGATTCCAGAATACGAAGCAGGTTTTCACCAGTCTTGCCGTGCTTACGGCTAGCTTCTTCGTAGTAACCACGGAACTGCTTTTCTAGCACACCGTAAATACGAGCAGTTTTCTGCTTCTCACGCATCTGTAATAAGTATTCAGATTCCTTCGCACGACCGCGACCATGCTGGCCTGGCGGGTAAGGACGAGATTCCATTGGGCACTTTGGTGAATCACACTTTGAACCCTTGAGGAATAATTTTGTTTTTTCACGACGGCAACGCTTGCAATCGGGACCGGTATAACGAGCCATGAGTTTTGTCTCCTAATTTCTTCGTATCAGACGCGGCGACGCTTGGACGGGCGGCATCCGTTATGAGGGACAGGGGTCATGTCTTGAATTGTTCCAACTTCAAGACCAGAGGCTTGCAGGGAACGAATCGCAGTTTCGCGACCGGAGCCTGGGCCTTTTACAAAAACATCGACTTTCTTCATACCGTGTTCCATTGCGCGCTTTGCAGCAGCTTCAGCAGCCATCTGTGCGGCGAAGGGGGTGCTCTTGCGGCTACCCTTGAAACCAACTTGACCAGCGGATGACCAAGCGATCACAGCGCCAGATGGGTCGGTAATTGAAACGATTGTGTTGTTGAATGTTGACTTGATATAGGCCTGGCCTATTGCAATATTCTTCTTTTCCTTGCGACGGATCTTTTTAGCACCGGCCGCAGTGGCTTTCTTTGGAGGCATTGGTTTCCTTAATTCTCAGATGGGAAGAGGTCGGTAGCTACTTAGCTACTTTCTTCTTTCCAGCCACGGTCTTCTTCGGACCTTTACGGGTACGGGCGTTGGTGTGGGTGCGCTGTCCACGGACAGGCATGCCACGACGATGACGGATTCCTTGGTACGAACCGATTTCAATCTTGCGACGAATATCGGCTTGTACCTCGCGACGAAGGTCACCTTCAATTTTGAAGTTGGCTTCGATGAATTCGCGTAACGGAATTAATTGCTCATCCGTTAGGTCCTTAACGCGAAGATCTGGACTGATACCGGTTGCCGCAAGGATTTCATCCGCGCGGGTACGGCCAATGCCAAAGATATATGTAAGGGCGATCTCTAGACGCTTCTCGCGCGGGAGGTCGACACCAACAAGGCGTGCCATCAGGCGTTACTCATTTCTGTTCTCGGTAAAGGTCTCGCACGTTCACCATTCCTTGCCGCCTGACAAGGTCCTCAGCCTTTACACACCTGAGGGTGTCGTTCCGAATTCACGCACGCGTTCATTCGGGATCGGGTGATCGTCTTATTTGGGTCTATCTAGCCCTGACGCTGTTTATGGCGTGGGTTTTCGCAAATGACCATGACAACACCATGACGACGAATGACTTTGCACTTGTCGCACATTGGCTTAACTGAGGGATTAACCTTCACTTTTCATATCCTGATCACTTGTAACGATAAACAATTCGTCCGCGGGTTAGATCGTATGGAGATAACTCCACGACAACCTTGTCATCTGGCAAAATACGGATGTAGTGCATACGCATCTTGCCGGAGATGTGAGCTAGAACCTTGTGGCCATTTTCGAGTTCTACCCGAAACATTGCGTTCGGTAGTGCCTCGGTGATGGTGCCCTCGATCTCGATGGCGCCGTCTTTTTTGGCCATAAAAGTACTGACTCTCCTTTGGAAGCGGCCTAAGGAATGTACTTTAGGACCGAGGACTGATGTTACGGCAATACCCTGCAAAACATGAAATCCTGGGAGTGAGCCCCCATTGAAATAGGGGTTTTTGCAACTCTGGGCGCAAGTTTTCTTAAAATCTTGTTTTTTTGCTTATTAGATGGCGTATTTAGCCGCCGGACTAGGGATTCCATGGGCCGCAAAGTACTGCGCTCCCCCATCATGAGCGGTTAAAACCCAGGGCCCCTCTGAGGTGATTGCAACTGTGTGCTCCCAGTGCGCAGCGCGGGAACCATCTGTAGTTACAACCGTCCATTGGTCGTCAAGAGTTCGCACATGTTTTGATCCAAGCGTGGCCATTGGTTCAATAGCGAGTGCCATGCCAGGAATTAATTCTGGTCCGTGTCCTGGCGCACCATAATTACGAATGAGAGGATCCATGTGCATCTTTGTTCCAATTCCATGGCCACCGTAATCTTCCAAAATTCCGTAGTTGCCTGCGTTGCGAATAACCATCTCGATCGCGTGACTAATGTCAGATAATCGATTTCCTGCAACTGCCTTTGCTAAGCCCGCCCACATTGATTCGCGCGTTGCGTTACTAAGAGCTGTTTGCTCAGGCTCAGGTGTTCCAATTTCAATCGTTACTGCTGCATCACCATTCCAGCCATCCACAATTGCGCCGAAATCAACGGACAGAATGTCGCCATCCTGTAATGCAACTTCATTTGGAATTGAATGCACCACTTCATCATTTAATGATGAGCAAATAACTGCAGGATAACCAAAGTATCCAAGGAACGAAGATTGTGCGCCTGCCGCGGTTAACATCTCGCGCGCTATTTTATCTAGTTGCAATGTTGTTACGCCGGGACCAGCTTCAAGTTGCATGCGAGCCAAAACATCGGCAACAACTAAGCCTGCCTTGCGCATTAAAAAAATTTGATCTAAAGACTTTATTTCAAATTTACTTTTGCGGCCAAGCATTTGGTGAAACTAACTTTTTAGCGCGTCAGAAATTCGAGCAGTGACTTCCGCAACAGATCCAAGTCCATCTACTTGAACCAATAAGCCACGAGATTTGTAAAGCGCTGTCAACGGCTCCGTTTGTTCTGCATAAAGCTCTAAGCGCCTCCGGATCACTTCCGCGGTGTCATCGCTGCGACCTTGATCTTTGGCGCGAACAATAAGTCGCTTGACTACTTCTTCGGTGTCGGCGGTAAGTTCCAATACTCGATCTAGCGGGGTTGCGCCGAGCATGCCATCTAGTTCAGCGACTTGCGCAACCGTGCGTGGATAGCCATCTAATAAAAATCCGGCTGCAACGTCTGCATCTTTTAATCGGGCGCGGACCATACCGTTAGTTACTGAATCAGGTACATACTCGCCAGCGTCCATGTACTTTTTCGCTTCTTGGCCAAGTGCGGTTCCTTGCGCCAAATTCAACCGAAATAGATCTCCAGTTGAGATGTGAGTGACCCCAAACTCGGAGCAGATCATTTCCGCTTGAGTACCTTTGCCAGCACCTGGTGGCCCCATAATGAGCAACCGCATTATTTCAAGAAACCTTCGTAATTACGTTGCTGCAGTTGGCTTTCGATTTGCTTCACAGTGTCCAAACCTACGCCCACAATGATCAAAATACTTGTCCCACCAAAAGCGAATCTGCTGCCAACCCCAAGGGCTGCAAATGCCAAGTAAGGCAGTGTGGCAATTGTTGCTAAGTAGAGCGAGCCAGGTAGTGTGATGCGATTTAGGACGTAAGCCAAATATTCGGCAGTTGGCTTACCTGCTCGGATCCCAGGAATGAAGCCACCGTATTGCTTCATATTGTCGGCAGTTTCCTCGGGATTAAACGTAATGGAGACATAGAAATAAGCGAAAAACATAATGAGTAAAAAGTTAAGCGTCAAGTAACCAGAGCGACCTGGATCCATGTAAGTAGCAACCCATTGCGCCCAACCTGCTTGCGACCCAGTTAATTGCACAATTAGCGAAGGCAAGTAAAGCATCGACGAGGCAAAGATAACTGGAATAACACCAGCTTGATTCACTTTTATCGGCAAGTAAGTTGAAGTACCGCCGTAGGACTTACGACCAACTTGGCGCTTGGCGTACTGAACTGGAATTCGTCGTTGTGCTTGCTCAACAAAAACCACACCGGCAATAGTTATGCAAATGATCAAAATCACCAAAATGAACTTGAGGGAACCATCTACCCTAAAAATTGATGTTAACTGATCTGGGAATCTCGAAATAATCGAGGAGAAAATCAAAATCGACATACCGTTACCAACGCCACGATCTGTAATTAATTCGCCCAGCCAGAAAATTAGCGAGGCTCCGGCAGTCATAACAACAACTATGGTCAGCAACATTTGGATTGATTGATTAGGAAGCAGCTGCTCGTTGCAGCCTTGGAACAATCGACCAGGAGTACGGGCCAAAGTAATGATTGTTGTGGATTGCAGAATTGCCAGGCCAACAGTTAGGTACCGGGTGAACTGGGTAATGCGAGCTTGACCTGCCTGGCCTTCCTTCTTCAAGGACTCCAGTCGCGGAATTACCACGGTTAATAACTGAATAATGATGCTTGCAGTGATGTACGGCATGATGCCGAGTGCAAAAATCGAAAGCTGCAACAAGGCGCCACCGCTGAATAAGTTAATCAGGCCGTAAATCGAATTATCTTGAACTGAATCAACACAAGTTTGCACCGCTGTGTAACTCACGCCTGGCGCAGGAATGACCGAACCCATTCGAAAAATACCAATAATGCCAAGAGTGAATAATAATTTACGGCGCAAGTCCGGGGTACGAAACGCCGCTGCGAATGCACTTAGCATTTTCGACTCCTTGGGTTGTTTTCTTCCGAAAATTTGATTTCGGCAGTCTCATACAACTGCCGAAATCAAATTATTCAGACTTGGTTTGCAGAACCACCAGCTGCAGCAATCTTTGCCTTAGCTGATTCCGAGAACGCATTAGCGGTTACTTTAACCGAAATGGAAATTTCTCCTTGACCTAGAACTTTTACAAGTTCGCCTTTGCGAACTGCGCCAGCATTTACCAGGTCAGTAATTGATACGTCGCCACCTTTTGGAAACAGTGCATTGATCTGTGCGACGTTAACAACTTGGTATTCCGTGCCGAATGGGTTTTTAAAGCCCTTCAACTTTGGCGTACGCATATGAAGTGGCATCTGGCCACCTTCAAAACGAACCGGAACTTGGTAGCGCGCCTTAGTACCTTTAGTGCCGCGACCTGCTGTCTTACCCTTGCTACCTTCACCACGGCCAACGCGTGTTTTAGCAGTCTTACTACCCGGAGCCGGGCGAAGATGATGAATCTTAAGCGTCATGGTTACTTAACCTCCTCAACACTTACCAAGTGGCGAACGGTGTTAACCATGCCACGAATTTCTGGACGATCTTCTTTAATAACAGTGTCACCGATTCGCTTTAAGCCAAGTGAGCGCAAAGTGTCGCGCTGATTTTGCTTGCCGCCAATACCAGACCTCAACTGAGTTACTTTGAATTTTGCCATTACGCACCAACCTTCTCTGCGTTCGCGCGAAGTAGCGCAGCTGGCGCCACTTGGTCAAGTGGCAGACCGCGGCGAGCCGCAACTTGTTCTGGGCGCTCAAGCATTTTCAGTGCTGCAACAGTTGCATGCACGATGTTGATCGCATTGTCAGATCCAAGTGACTTGGAAAGTACATCAGCAATTCCAGCACATTCAAGTACCGCGCGCACTGGTCCACCTGCGATAACGCCGGTACCTGGAGCGGCTGGACGAAGCATTACAACGCCTGCTGCAGCTTCACCCTTAACTGGATGTGGGATTGTCTTTTGGATGCGCGGCACAACGAAGAAATTCTTCTTTGCTTCCTCAACACCTTTAGCGATGGCGGCAGGCACTTCTTTTGCCTTGCCGTAACCCACGCCTACTCGACCATCGCCGTCACCGACAACAACTAGAGCGGTGAAGCTAAAGCGACGACCACCCTTAACAACTTTCGAAACACGGTTGATAGCAACAACACGCTCTACGAATGCACTCTTTTCGACAGGTGCCTGTGAGCGATCATTACGATCACGACGTTCGCGACGATCGTTAGTACCGCCCTCGCGAGTTTCACCACCACGTTGGTTAGCAGCCATAATTACTTTTCCTACTTCCTTCGTGACTTAGAAATCGAGGCCGCCCTCGCGGGCGCCATCAGCTAGTGCCGCAATTCGGCCGTGGTACTTATTGCCACCACGATCAAATACGACTGTTGAAATTCCGGCTTGCTTGGCACGTTCTGCAACAAGTTTTCCGACCTCACGGGCCTTTGCACTCTTGTCGTCAGCATTGCTCTTCAAGGTCTTTTCCATTGTTGATGCGTATGCAAGTGTGTGACCTGCAACATCGTCAACTACCTGGACTGAAATGTGACGAGCGGAACGGTTAACTACCATGCGTGGACGCGCAGTTGTTCCCGAAAGCTTCTTGCGAACACGAGTGTGGCGACGCTTGCGCGCTACCGCCTTCTTGTTACCTGAACCTAATTTGGCTACGACAGACATGATTACTTCTTGCCAGCCTTTCCAGCCTTGCGACGAATAACTTCGTCTGAATAACGGATACCTTTTGCCTTGTATGGATCTGGCTTACGAAGCTTGCGCAAGTTTGCGGATACTTCGCCAACTTGCTGCTTATCGATACCTGATACATGCAATTTTGTTGGGGTCTCAACTGTGAAAGTAATTCCTGCTGGGGCAGTTACCTTCACTGGATGGGAAAAACCAAGTGCAAATTCCAAAGTGTCACCTTGGGCAGCCACACGGTAACCAGTACCTGTGATTTCCAGAGTCTTTGAATAGCCCTGAGTTACTCCAACAACCATGTTAGAAATCAAAGTGCGAGTCAGGCCATGACGGGCACGGCTTTCGCGCTCGTCATTTGGACGGGTAACAGCAAGTTGTCCATCTTCTTCGCGCGCAACAGTGATTGGCTCGACAACAACATGAGAAAGTGAACCTTTTGGTCCCTTTACAGTGACGTTTGAACCGTCAATAGTTACTTCAACACCACTTGGAATGGTGATTGGCATACGACCGATACGTGACATGTCAGGCTCCTCTTACCAGACGTAGGCGAGAACTTCTCCACCTACGCCCTTCTGTGCGCACTGCTTGTCAGTTAAAAGTCCAGTTGAAGTTGAGATGATTGCAATTCCAAGTCCACCAAGAACGCGAGGTAGCGCAGTGTTCTTTGCGTAAACGCGAAGGCCGGGCTTTGATACTCGACGAACTCCAGCCATTGACCGCTCCCGGTTTGGTCCATACTTCAAGTTGATGTTAAGTGTTTTGCCAACTTGTGCATCAGTTATGTCAAAGCTGCCGATGTAACCCTCACGCTTGAGGATTTCAGCAATGTGCTCTTTCATTTTGGAATGCGGCATTGACACGGACTCATGGTGAGCCGAGTTTGCATTGCGAACACGCGTTAGCATGTCTGCAATTGGGTCTGTCATCGTCATTGGCTTATCGCCCTTCTCGACGCGGTATCCATAAGGACCTACGTCGTTGTTGTTGTTACCAAGAACTCTTGGTGATACCTGGAAGTTCGCCGGCATGTGCCATTTCACGGAAACAAATTCGGCAAAGGCCGAACTTACGGTAAACCGAATGTGGCCGCCCGCAACGCTGGCAACGGGTGTAACCACGAACTTTGAACTTCGGGGTTTCGTTAGCTTTATTCCTAAGACCGGTTTTCGCCATGACTTAAGCCTCCTTGAATGGGAAGCCCAGGAGCTTAAGTAGCGCCCGGCCTTCAGCATCGTTAGCAGCAGTTGTAACCAGTGTGATATCCATACCACGCTGACGATCTACTGAGTCTGGATTGATTTCGTGGAACATAACTTGCTCGGTTAGACCGAAGGTGTAGTTACCATTTCCATCAAACTGCTTTGGTGATAGACCACGGAAGTCGCGGATACGTGGCAGAGCCAGTGTCAGCAAACGATCTAGGAATTCCCACATGCGATCGCCACGAAGTGTGACGTGCGCACCAATTGGCATGCCTTCACGCAGTTTGAACTGCGCAATAGATAGGCGGGCTTTGGTGACCTGTGGCTTTTGACCTGTGATCGCAGTGAGATCGCGGATTGCGCCTTCGATCAATTTTGAGTCACGCGCTGCTTCGCCAACACCCATGTTCACAACGATCTTTGTCAGACCAGGAACTTGCATAGCGTTAGCGAAGGAAAATTCGGACTTGAGCGCAGGAACAATTTCCTCACGGTAAGTCGTCTTTAAGCGAGGCGATACTTTGACATCAGTAGCCATTAGATGTCCTTTCCAGTTGCACGGGCAACACGAACGCCGCGGGAGCCTTCGTAAGTTGTGCCGTCGGTACGAGTCTTAGTTACTGTGTCGCGACGGGCGCCAACTTTAGATGGCTTTCCATCTACGAGAAGCTGAACATTTGAAACATGAATTGGAGCTTCAATAGTTTCGATGCCGCCAACGACCACGCCACGAGTTGTCTGTTCTTTACGAACGTGACGCTTCATACGATTAACGCCCTCGACGATAACTTTGTTGCGCTCTTCAAATACTGCAAGGACGGTTCCCTTGGAACCCTTGTCTTTGCCAGCGATTACCAATACTTCATCACCTGTTTTGATTTTCATTACAAAACCTCCGGTGCAAGCGAAATAATTTTCATGAACTTCTTATCGCGAAGTTCACGACCAACTGGTCCAAAGATACGAGTGCCACGAGGTTCGCCATCAGCCTTAAGAATGACTGCGGCGTTCTCATCGAAGCGAATGTAGGAACCATCTGGACGGCGGCGCTCCTTTTTGGTGCGCACGATTACCGCCTTGATGACGTCGCCTTTTTTGACGTTGCCACCAGGGATAGCGTCCTTGACCGTACCGACGACAACATCGCCAATACCTGCATAACGACGGCCGGAACCACCGAGAACACGGATAACCAAGATTTCCTTGGCACCTGTGTTGTCAGCGACTCTTAGTCGAGACTCTTGTTGAATCACTTTTGATCCCTACCCTTACTTAGCTTTCTCGAGGATCTCAACCATGCGCCAGCGCTTTGTAGCGCTGAGTGGTCGAGTCTCCATCAACAGAACACGATCACCAATGCCAGCGGCATTGTTCTCGTCATGTGCTTTTAGCTTGTTTGTGCGACGCACAACCTTGCCATAAAGCGGATGCTTAAAGCGATCTTCAACTGCAACGACAATTGTCTTATTCATCTTGTCGCTAACAACTAAACCTTCACGAACCTTGCGGTCGCCGCGCTCTACGTCGCTCATGCTGCACCCTCATTGTTTTCAACCGGAGTGATACCTAATTCGCGTTCCCGCATCACGGTGTACACGCGTGCAATTTCCTTGCGGACTGCAGGCAGACGGCCATGGCTCTCCAGCTGACCGGTGGCAGACTGGAATCGTAGGTTAAATAGTTCTTCTTTGGCTTCGCGCAATTTTGAAATCAATTCATCATTGGCAAGACCGCGTAAGTCAGCTGTGTTTTTAATAGGCATTAGATCTCCTCGCGCGCAACGATGCGGCACTTCATTGGCAATTTATGCATTGCGCGAGTAAGTGCTTCGTGCGCGACCTTCTCGCTAGGGAAAGCAATTTCAAACATGATTCGACCTGGCTTGACGTTTGCTACCCACCATTCAGGTGAACCTTTACCAGAACCCATTCGAGTTTCAGCAGGCTTCTTAGTGATAGGGCGATCCGGATATATGTTGATCCAAACTTTTCCACCACGACGAATGTGACGAGTCATTGCAATACGAGCCGACTCGATTTGACGGTTAGTAACGTATGCCGGCTCCATTGCCTGCAGACCCCACTGGCCAAAAGTTACTGCGTTACCACCCTTTGATGCGCCGTGGCGATCTGGGTGATGCTGCTTACGGTGCTTAACGCGACGCGGAATTAACATGCTTATGCTCCTTCTACTACGACAGGAGCTTCGGCTACTGCAACAGCTGCGGGTGCTTGCGTTACTGGAGCTTCAGTTGCCCCGCCAGTGCGCGGTGTGCGAGTTGCTGGTCGGCTAGCCGGACGAGCGCGCGCAGCAGCTGCTGCCTGTTCGCGTTCGCTGCGGGTTCCAAGAGCGTCGCCCTTGTAAATCCATACCTTTACGCCGATGCGACCAAAAGTTGTGCGAGCTTCGTAGAAACCGTAATCAATGTCTGCCCGAAGTGTGTGCAATGGCACACGACCTTCGCGGTAGAACTCCCGACGTGACATTTCAGCGCCACCAAGACGACCGGAAACCTGAATTCGAATTCCCTTTGCGCCACCCTTAAGTGCTGACTGCATAGCCTTCTTCATCGCACGTCGAAACGAAACGCGACTTGAAAGTTGCTCTGCAACACCTTGCGCAACAAGTTGTGCTTCGATTTCTGGATGCTTTACTTCCAAAACGTTTAGCTGCACTTGCTTGCCAGTTAAGTTTTCTAGCTTGGTGCGAATGATGTCTGCCTCTTGGCCACGACGACCAATAACAATTCCCGGACGGGCTGTGTGAATATCGACGCGAACTCGATCACGAGTTCGTTCAATTTCAACCCGAGCTATTCCAGCGCGTTCCATGCCTTCAGTCATCAACTTGCGAATTTTTACATCTTCGGCAACGTAGTCGCGGTAGCGCTCGCCAACTTTCGATGAATCTGCAAACCACTTTGAGCGGTAATCAGTTGTGATGCCGAGGCGGAAGCCATACGGATTAATTTTCTGACCCATTAGGACTATCCCTTCTTCTGGGAGTCAACGGACTCAACGACTACAGTGATGTGGCTAGTGCGCTTCAAGATCTGGCTTGCCCGACCCTGCGCACGTGGACGAAAACGCTTCATTGTTGGACCTTCGTCAATAAAGGCCTGAGTGATTACAAGTGTGCGTGGATCCAAGTTGTAGTTGTTTGTTGCGTTAGCAATCGCACTGCCAACAACTTTGCCAATTGGTTCACTTGCAGCTTGCGGCGCAAAGCGAAGTAGTGTCTGTGCTTCTTGCGCGTTCATGCCACGGATCATGTCGATTACTCGACGAGCCTTCTGCGGAGTTACGCGTACGAAGCGAGCTTGCGCCCGCGCCGAGTTAGTTGTTAAAGCTTCCATCACTGTCCCTACTTACGCTTTGCTTTGCGATCGTCCTTCACGTGACCCTTGAAGGTACGTGTTGGTGCGAATTCACCGAGCTTGTGGCCAACCATGTCTTCAGTTACGAAAACTGGAACATGCTTGCGTCCGTCATGTACGGCCAAAGTGTGGCCGAGCATTACTGGAGAAATTACGGATCGGCGTGACCAGGTTTTGATCACGTTCTTGGTTCCCTTTTCATTTTGAGCATCAACCTTCTTGAGAAGGTGTCCGTCAATGAATGGACCTTTTTTCAGGCTACGTGGCATATCAATAACTCCTAGCGCTTCTTGCCGGTCTTGCGGCGGCGGACGATCATCTTGTCGCTGGCCTTATTGGCACTTCGGGTACGACCTTCTGCTTTACCGTTTGGATTCACTGGGTGACGTCCACCGGAAGTCTTACCTTCACCACCACCATGTGGGTGATCGACAGGGTTCATAGCAACACCACGGACAGTTGGGCGCTTGCCTTTCCAGCGCATACGCCCGGCCTTACCCCAGTTGATGTTGGATTGTTCGGCGTTACCAACTTCGCCAATGGTCGCGCGGCAGCGCGCATCAACGTTGCGGATTTCGCCAGATGGCATACGAAGTTGTGCGTATGGACCGTCTTTAGCAACAAGCTGAACGCTAGTTCCTGCGGAACGCGCAATCTTTGCTCCACCACCTGGGCGAAGTTCAATTGCGTGAATCACGGTACCAACTGGAATGTTGCGAAGTGGCAAGTTGTTACCAGGCTTAATGTCAGCAGCTGGACCAGTTTCAATACGATCGCCTTGCTTAAGTTTGTTTGGCGCAATGATGTAACGCTTCTCGCCATCCGCGTAATGCAAAAGTGCAATCCGAGCAGTGCGGTTTGGATCGTATTCGATGTGTGCAACCTTTGCTGGTACACCATCTTTGTCATTGCGACGGAAATCAATAAGTCGGTAGGCGCGCTTGTGACCGCCACCTTGGTGACGAGCAGTTACGCGGCCAGCGTTGTTACGGCCACCCTTGCTGTGAAGCGGGCGAACCAATGACTTCTCTGGCGTTGAACGTGTGATTTCTACGAAGTCGGCAACACTTGAGCCACGACGGCCCGGAGTAGTCGGCTTGTACTTACGGATTCCCATTTGAGTTTCCCTGTCCTATTCTTGTCCGGTTAAGAAACCGGACCACCAAAGATGTCGATACGGTCGCCAGCAGCAACAGTTACGATCGCACGCTTGGTATCGGCACGCTTGCCAAGACCCGAACGTGTGCGAACTGTCTTGCCACGACGATTGATAATGTTCACGCCGGTCACCTTAACTTTGAATACTTCCGCAACCGCAATCTTGATTTGGGTCTTGTTAGCATCAGGGCGCACGACGAATGTGTACTTGTTCTCATCGAGCAACTTGTAACTCTTTTCAGAGATAACTGGCGAGATAAGAATGTCGCGTGGGTCTGCGATAGTTGCCATGACTTATGCCTCTACTTCACTTGAGCCAGCGACAGCTTTTGCAGACTTGCCGCGGGCTGGACCAGCTACAAATACTTCAAGTGCTGCCTTTGTAAAGACAACATCATCGGACTTGAGCACGTCGTAGGTGTTTAGTTGATCAACAGCAAGTAAGTGAACTGCGTCTACGTTGCGTAGGCTCTTCCAACTTACGAAATCAGTACGATCCACAACTACCAAAATGTTTTTTGCAGTTGAAACCGAAGTGATCGCAGCAAGTGCTTGCTTAGTTGATGGGGCGTCGCCTTCAACAACCGAAGAAAGCACGTGAATGTTTCCATTACGCGCACGATCAGAAAGTGCACCGCGCAGCGCAGCAGCCTTCATTTTCTTGGGAGTGCGCTGATCGTAATCGCGTGGGTGTGGTCCATGAGTGATTCCACCACCGCGGTACTGAGGTGCACGGATCGAACCCTGACGGGCACGACCAGTTCCCTTTTGCTTGAAAGGCTTCCTGCCTGAACCACTTACTTCGCCGCGACGCTTTGTTGAATGCGTACCTTGGCGAGCAGCTGCAAGTTGGGCAACTACTACCTGGTGAAGCAGTGCAATGTTTGTCTGCACGTCAAAGATTTCGGCTGGAAGTTCTACAGTTCCGGCAGCTTTACCTTCTGGAGTTTTGATTGCTACTGAAGTCATGACGTTATGCTCCCTTCGCAGCGGAACGAAGAAGTACTACTGAACCTGCTGGGCCAGGAATTGCGCCCTTAACTAGGATCAAACCTTTTTCCATATCAACTGCATGAACTTTTAGGTTCTGGGTTGTTTGGGTTACGCCACCCATGCGCCCTGCCATACGAACACCTTTGAATACTCGACCCGGTGTCGCGCAAGCGCCAATCGAACCTGGCTTGCGGTGGTTTTTATGTGCACCGTGAGATGAGCTAACGCCATGGAAACCGTGGCGCTTCATAACTCCAGCAAAACCTTTACCTTTTGTTACGCCAGTGATATCAATGTTGCTGCCTACTTCAAAAGTGTCAGCTCCCATTTCTTGGCCAAGTGTGTAAGCAGATGCATCATCGAAGCGAAGTTCAAGAAGATGACGACGCGGTGTCACGCCAGCTTTTGCAAAGTGCCCAAGCATTGGCTGGGTTACCTTGCGCGGATCAATTTGTCCGAAAGCAATTTGTACACCGGAGTAGCCGTCGTTTTCAGGAGTGCGAATTTGTGTAACAACACAGGGTCCTGCCTTTACAACGGTCACGGGAACAACGCGGTTGTTCTCGTCCCATACCTGAGTCATGCCGAGCTTTTCGCCCAGAATGCCCTTTTTGTTGATAGCCATGTTGTTCTAATCCCTACAGCTTGATCTCAATGTCAACACCGGCTGGCAAGTCAAGACGCATAAGCGAATCGACTGTCTTTGGTGTTGGATCGATGATGTCGATAAGTCGTTTGTGGGTGCGCATCTCGAAGTGCTCGCGCGAGTCTTTGTACTTGTGCGGCGACCGGATGACACAGTAAATGTTCTTCTCAGTTGGCAGCGGCACGGGACCGGCGACTTTCGCACCAGTAGGTAGAACAACTTCAACAATTTTGCGCGCTGAAGAGTCAATGACCTCGTGATCGTAGGCCTTGAGCCTAATTCGGATCTTTTGTCCAGCCATGTGGCTTGACCATCCTTTTCTTCTAGATACTGCCAATAAGGGGTCTTAATTTTTTTCATTTGGTAGCAGGTGGCCCTTTCGGACCACCTGCTAACGCAAACAGATGTCTTGCTAGATCAATTAATTAATTACTTGATGATCTTGGTTACGCGACCGGCGCCGACTGTGCGACCACCTTCGCGGATTGCGAAACGCAGACCTTCGTCCATAGCGATTGACTGAATTAACGCAATGGTCATTTCAGTGTTATCGCCAGGCATAACCATTTCGGTTCCGCTTGGAAGCGTTACTACGCCAGTTACGTCCGTGGTACGGAAGTAGAACTGTGGACGGTAGTTGTCGAAGAATGGTGTGTGACGGCCGCCTTCATCCTTGGAAAGGATGTAAACGTTAGCTTCGAAGTCAGTGTGAGGGTTTACTGAACCTGGACGACATACAACTTGTCCACGCTCAATGTCTTCACGCTTTGTTCCACGAAGAAGTAGTCCTACGTTTTCGCCAGCGCGACCTTCATCAAGAAGTTTGCGGAACATTTCAACACCAGTGACGGTTGTCTTCTGTACATCTGGACGAATACCTACGATTTCAACTTCTTCGTTGACCTTTACGATGCCCTGTTCGATACGACCAGTAACAACGGTTCCACGACCTGTGATTGTGAAAACGTCTTCAACTGGCATAAGGAATGGCTTTTCGGTATCGCGGGCTGGTGTTGGGATGTAATCATCAACGGCCTGCATTAGGTCAAGAACTGACTGTCCCCACTTAGCATCACCCTGAAGTGCTGGGAATGCAGCTACGCGAACAACTGGAATGTCATCGCCTGGGAATTCGTAAGCACTTAGAAGTTCACGAACTTCCATTTCTACGAGTTCAATAAGTTCTTCGTCATCAACCATGTCGCACTTATTAAGGGCAACAACGATTGCAGGAACGCCAACCTGACGAGCAAGTAGTACGTGTTCCTTGGTCTGAGGCATTGGGCCGTCAGTCGCTGCAACTACAAGAATTGCACCGTCCATCTGTGCCGCGCCAGTGATCATGTTCTTGATGTAGTCCGCGTGGCCCGGGCAGTCAACGTGCGCATAGTGACGCACTTCTGTCTGGTACTCAACGTGGGCGATCGAAATCGTGATACCGCGTTGACGCTCTTCAGGTGCCTTATCGATCATGTCGAATGGCGTGAATGGGTTTACATCAGGGAAAGCATCGTGCAGCACCTTAGTGATGGCAGCAGTCAGCGTGGTCTTGCCGTGGTCAATGTGACCGATGGTGCCGATGTTTACGTGCGGTTTCGTCCGCTCGAACTTCGCCTTTGCCACTTTGGGTCCTCCTGGATCCTTGTGCTGACTGTTGAGATGACTTTCATCTCAACAGGTTGGTTTCTTGGCCTGTGGGCCGTTACTCGCCCCGAGCTTTCGAGACAATTTCGCTCTGAACGCTGGCTGGGACTTGGGCGTACTGCGCGAACTCCATGGAGTAGCTAGCACGTCCTTGAGTACGACTACGAAGATCTCCCACATAGCCGAACATTTCCGACAACGGAACCAGAGCCTTGACTACGCGTGAGCCAAAACGCTCATCCATAGCCTGAATCTGTCCGCGCCGAGAATTAAGGTCGCCGATTACATCACCCATGAAGTCTTCTGGGGTGGTGACTTCGACGCTCATTAGTGGTTCAAGAATTACTGGGCCGGCGCTGCGAACGCCTTCCTTGAATGCCTGAGTACCAGCAAGTTTGAAAGCAAGTTCGGAAGAGTCAACATCGTGGTACGCGCCATCAAGAAGTGTGACCTGCACATCAACCATTGGGTAGCCAGCAAGAACGCCATTTTCCATAGCATCTTGGCAACCAGCATCAACGGAGGGAATGTATTCGCGTGGGATACGTCCACCAGTGACTTTATTGATGAATACGTAACCACCGTTGGCAGTTTCGTCGCCATCAATTGGCTTGTTTGGACCAATTGCAATTTGAACCTTGGCGAACTGTCCGGAACCACCAGTTTGCTTCTTGTGGGTGTAATCGATGCGATCTACGTTCTTTGTGATTGTTTCGCGGTAAGCAACCTGTGGCTTACCAACGTTTGCCTCAACATTGAATTCGCGCTTCATGCGATCTACAAGAATTTCCAAGTGAAGTTCGCCCATTCCGGCAATGATGGTCTGGCCAGTTTCTTCGTCAGTGTGCACGCGGAAAGTTGGATCTTCATCTGACAAGCGCTGAATCGCAACACCAAGTTTGTCTTGGTCGCTCTTGGTCTTTGGCTCAATGGCAACTTCGATAACCGGAGCGGGGAAAGTCATTGATTCAAGAATGATTGGGTTAGCTGGATCGCAAAGTGTTTCGCCAGTTGTGGTGTCCTTAAGACCCATTACTGCAACGATGTCGCCTGCGCCTACTGATGCAATTTCTTCGCGCTTGTTCGCATGCATTCGGTAAATCTTTCCGATGCGCTCCTTGCGGCCCTTAACTGAGTTGAGAACTTGGGAACCAGCTTCAAGACGGCCAGAGTAAACGCGGACATAAGTTAGTTTTCCAAGGTGTGGATCAGTTGCAATTTTGAAGGCAAGTCCAGCCAGTGGTTCGCTGTCACTTGGAGTGCGAAGCATTTCTTCTTCAATCTTGCCTGGCTTGTGACCAGTTACGCCTTCAACATCTAGTGGTGATGGCAAGTAACGAATAACGGCGTCAAGCATTGGCTGTACACCCTTGTTCTTGAATGCTGTTCCAGTAACGATCGGCACTGCGCCACCTGAAAGAGTTACTCGGCGCACTGCATCATGAACATCATCTTCGGTAAGTCCGTCAGGATCTGCGAAAAACTTCTCCATGAAAACTTCATCGTTTTCTGCGATGGTCTCCAGCATCATCTGACGGTATTCATCAGCTTGATCTTGCAGATCTGCTGGGATTGGCTCAAGTGTGTAATCTTCACCGATTGCCGTTTCGCCGCGCCAAACCATAGCCTGCATGCGAATCAAATCAACTAGACCAATAAAGTCGCCTTCAGCGCCAATTGGAAGTTGCAGGATAAGTGGGTTTGCGCCAAGGCGATCCTTGATCATGCCAACACACATGAAGAAGTCAGCGCCGGTGCGATCAAGTTTGTTTACAAAACAAATGCGCGGAACGCTGTACTTGTTTGCTTGGCGCCATACAGTTTCGGATTGTGGCTCTACTCCTGCAACACCGTCAAACACTGCTACCGCGCCATCAAGCACGCGAAGTGATCGCTCAACTTCCACTGTGAAGTCAACGTGGCCAGGGGTATCAATGATGTTGATGGTGTGATCTTTCCAAGTACAGGTGGTTGCAGCTGAGGTGATCGTGATGCCACGCTCTTGCTCTTGTTCCATCCAGTCCATGGTTGCCGCGCCTTCGTGCACTTCACCGATCTTGTAGTTAATTCCGGTGTAGAACAAAATGCGCTCAGTGGTTGTGGTTTTGCCCGCGTCAATGTGCGCCATGATCCCGATGTTGCGGGTCTTAGCGAGGTCTAACGTTGTTTCGGTAGCCACTTACTTATCTCGTCTCTTGTTCTAGTTGCTTAAAATTGAATGTTCTTGGATTACCAGCGGTAATGAGCGAAGGCCTTGTTGCTTTCAGCCATCTTGTGTGTGTCTTCGCGCTTCTTAACAGCTGCGCCAAGACCATTTGATGCGTCCAGAATTTCGTTCATTAAACGCTCAGTCATGGTCTTCTCGCGACGGGCACGGGAATAACCAACTAACCAACGAAGTGCAAGTGTGTTAGCGCGACCTGGCTTAACTTCAATCGGCACTTGGTAGGTAGCGCCACCAACGCGACGGCTACGAACTTCAAGTGTTGGACGAACGTTGTCCAGTGCGCGACGAAGAGTCTGCACTGGATCTGCGCCAGTCTTTTCAGCGCAACCAGAAAGCGCACCGTAAACGATTGATTCTGCAGTGGACTTCTTGCCGTGCAACAAAATTTTGTTAACAAGCTGAGTAACTACTGGTGACTGGTAAACCGGGTCAACAATAATTGGACGCTTTGGAGCTGGACCTTTACGTGGCATATCAGCTCTTCTCCTTCTTTGCGCCGTAGCGGCTGCGAGACTGCTTACGGTTCTTTACGCCCTGGGTATCAAGAGCGCCACGGATGATTTTGTAGCGAACGCCAGGAAGATCCTTAACACGTCCGCCACGAACAAGCACGATTGAGTGTTCTTGAAGGTTGTGGCCTTCACCTGGGATGTAAGCAGTAACTTCAGCGCCACTGGTCAATCGCACACGAGCAACCTTGCGAAGCGCGGAGTTCGGCTTCTTAGGTGTTGTCGTGTAAACACGCGTGCAAACGCCACGGCGTTGCGGACTGCCCTTAAGAGCAGGCGTCGTGTTCTTGGTGACCTTGTCCTGTCGGCCCTTGCGGACCAACTGTTGGATCGTTGGCACTCTTACTCCTTCATCCAAGTTGCGAAATTTCTCCCGCAACTTTCAAACGTTTACTGTGATGGCGCCGCCGCCACTAGCTCCGACCCACGCGGTCGGGTGTGTTGCCCCATTTGGCGCGTATTGTTAGACATTTCCTTGATTAAGGAGCCTGTCTAGCGAACACTGCGCCGACGGGGAAGCCCTAGGCATAGATGCGAAACCCAACTTTCGTTGGGCACAAGGTGAAACACTACCCACACTTATGGTTAAAGGTCAAAACGAGGTCGCTCCCCACCCACGCGGACGGCGTGTCGCACCCAAAAATCGGACATTTTGGACGATTAGCCAGATCTGACTTAGGAACTAACTACTCGCCCAGAACTCGGAAATTGCCAAAAAACAAGGCCGAGCATTTCTGCTCGGCCTTGTTTTTTTGAGTATTGCTATTTAGGAACGGTATTGACCCATGTCGTAATCTTCCAAGCGAACTGCTTCGCCGGACGCCTGACCAAAGTCGCTGTAGTCGTAGTCGTCGTAGACGCTCATCGCGGCGTAGACGGCTGCCTTGGCTTCTTCGGTTGGCTCGACCTTCACGTTGCGGTAGCGCGGAAGACCAGTACCAGCTGGGATCAACTTTCCGATAATCACGTTTTCCTTAAGACCAAGTAGTGGATCGCGCTTGCCGTTGATTGCGGCATCCGTAAGAACACGAGTGGTCTCTTGGAACGATGCAGCCGACAACCATGATTCAGTTGCAAGTGATGCCTTGGTGATACCCATTAGCTCTGGACGAGCCGATGCTGGCTTGCCACCTTCGGCAACTAGACGACGGTTGTCGTTTTCGTATGCCGAACGCTCGACAAGCTCGCCAGTTAGGAATGCTGATTCTGCCTGCTCAACGATGATTACTCGCTTTAGCATTTGGCGAACAATTACTTCGATGTGCTTATCGTGAATTGATACACCCTGCGAACGGTATACCTCTTGCACTTCGTCAGTTAAGTGAATCTGAACTTGACGCGGTCCACGAATACGAAGAACTTCCTTCGGATCTGGCTTACCAACAAGAATCAAATCACCGGCTGTGACATTCTGGCCATCTTCAACAACCAACTTGGCACGCTTGGATACTGGATATTCCAATTCCTCAGTACCGTCATCTGGGATAACGATTACCTTCTTGGACTTATCAGTTTCATCGATGCGAACTCGACCTGTTGCGGCTGAGATTGGCGAAACGCCCTTTGGAGTGCGAGCTTCGAAAAGTTCGACTACGCGAGGTAGGCCATGGGTGATGTCTCCACCGTCAGATGCAGCGCCACCAGTGTGGAAGGTACGCATTGTTAGCTGCGTTCCTGGCTCACCAATAGATTGTGCAGCGATGATGCCAACAGCTTCACCGATGTCAACCAACTTGGAAGTTGCAAGCGAACGACCGTAGCAACGAGCGCAAGTACCAAAGCGGCTATCGCAAGTTAGTACTGAGCGAACCTTGATCTCAGCAACTCCGGCAGCAACCATGTCATCGATATCCAAGATGCCAATATCTTTGCCAGCTTCAAATAATTTCTTGCCGTCTACAACTACATCTTCTGCAAGGCAGCGAGATGCAATCGAGGTATCCAAGAAATCATCAGCAGTTCCATCAGCTTTTAGAATCGCCTTTGCCAAACCACGATCAGTTCCACAATCTTCTTCGCGAATGATGACATCCTGTGAAACGTCTACTAGACGACGAGTTAGGTAACCCGAGTCAGCGGTACGAAGCGCAGTATCAGCAAGACCTTTACGAGCGCCGTGAGTAGAAATGAAGTACTCAAGTACTGACAAACCTTCACGGAAGTTGCTCTTGATCGGGCGCGGAATAATTTCGCCCTTAGGGTTTGCCACCAGCCCACGCATACCTGCGATCTGACGAATCTGAAGCATGTTGCCTCGCGCACCAGAGTTAACCATCATCCAAACCGGGTTAGTGGTTGGGAAGTTTTCCTGCATAGCGTCGGCAACCTTGTTGGTTGTGTCAGTCCATACTTCGATTAGTTCTTGGCGACGCTCGGAGTCTGCAATCAAACCACGGTCGTACTGCTTTTGAATCTTGTCAGCTTTTTCTTCAGCTTCAGCTAGTAAGCCTGCCTTAGCAGCAGGAGCTACAACGTCTGCGAATGAAATGGTTACACCAGAACGAGTTGCCCAACGGAAGCCCGCTTCTTTCAAAGCATCCAGAGTCGCAGCGACCTGGACCTTTGAGTAGCGCTCAGCTAAGTCGTTGATAACTTCGCCTAGCTTTGACTTCTTAACCTCTTCGTTTACGAATGGGTAATCAGTTGGCAGAGTCTCGTTAAATAATGCGCGACCTAGTGTGGTTTCGATCGTCTTTGCAGATGACTCGCCACCCATCACGGTTACTACATCTTCCAAACGAATCTTTACGTTTGCCTGCAGCGCAAGTTCGTTTCGATCAAAAGCCATGATGGCTTCTGCTAGCGAACCAAATGCGCGGCCAGCACCAATGCCTGCTTCATCATCGCGAGTTAGCGAGTAAAGACCAAGAACCATGTCCTGGGTAGGAGAGGTAATTGGGCGACCGTTTGCTGGCGACAAAATGTTATTTGTCGAAAGCATAAGTACGCGAGCTTCAGCTTGAGCTTCTGCAGAAAGTGGAACGTGCACCGCCATCTGATCACCGTCGAAGTCAGCGTTAAACGCAGTACATACGAGTGGGTGAATCTGGATTGCCTTACCTTCAATGAGCTGAGGCTCGAAAGCTTGGATACCCAATCGGTGAAGTGTTGGTGCGCGGTTAAGCAGAACTGGATGCTCAGTAATTACTTCTTCAAGTACATCCCAAACTACGGAACGCTGACGTTCCACCATGCGCTTGGCACTCTTGATGTTTTGGGCGTGGTTTAGATCAACCAAGCGCTTCATCACGAATGGCTTGAAAAGTTCCAAAGCCATCTGCTTTGGCAGACCACACTGGTGCAGCTTTAGCTGCGGACCAACAACGATTACCGAACGACCAGAGTAGTCAACGCGCTTGCCAAGAAGGTTCTGACGGAATCGACCTTGCTTACCCTTGAGCATGTCGGACAGTGACTTAAGTGGGCGGTTACCCGGCCCAGTTACTGGACGACCACGACGACCGTTATCGAATAGCGCATCAACAGATTCCTGAAGCATTCGCTTTTCGTTGTTGACGATAATTTCTGGAGCGCCAAGATCAAGCAAGCGCTTTAGACGGTTGTTGCGGTTGATTACGCGACGGTAGAGATCATTTAGATCTGAAGTTGCAAATCGGCCACCATCAAGTTGAACCATCGGACGAAGATCTGGTGGAATAACCGGCACTGCATCTAGCACCATTGCTGCGGGATGGTTAGTTGTGTTCAAGAATGCGTTAACAACCTTGAGACGCTTTAGTGCACGAGTCTTCTTTTGACCCTTGCCATTGATGATGATGTCTTTAAGCTTTACTGATTCTGCTTCAAGATCGAAGGTTTCCAATCGATGCTTGATTGCTGCAGCGCCCATGCCACCCTTGAAATAGCGACCGAAACGATCGCGCATTTCGCGGTAAAGCATTTCGTCGCCCTCAAGGTCTTGCACCTTAAGTGTGCGGAAACGATCAAATACCTTTACCAGGCGATCGATCTTGGCATCTTCGCGCTTACGAATCTGGTTAACTTCACGTTCTCCGGATTCGCGAACTTTGCGCTTGATGTCGGCTTTGGCGCCTTCTGCTTCAAGTTCGGCAAGATCTGCTTCCATCTTCTTAAGGCGCACATCAATATCAGCATCGCGCTTTTTGATTAAGTTGTTGCGATCTTCGTTTAGTCGAGCTTCCAGGCTTGGCAAGTCTTCGCGACGAGTTGCATCATCAACTGAAGTGATCATATAAGCGGCGAAGTAAATTACTTTTTCTAGATCTTTTGGAGCTAGATCAAGTAAGTAACCAAGACGACTTGGTACGCCCTTGAAGTACCAGATGTGTGTTACTGGCGCGGCAAGTTCGATGTGACCCATGCGTTCGCGGCGAACTTTGGAGCGAGTGACTTCAACGCCACAACGCTCACAAACGATGCCTTTGAATCGCACACGCTTGTACTTACCGCAGTAGCATTCCCAGTCCCGAGTCGGACCGAAAATCTTTTCGCAGAAAAGACCATCGCGCTCTGGCTTGAGTGTGCGGTAGTTAATTGTTTCTGGTTTCTTGACTTCACCATGTGACCATAAACGGATGTCTTCTGCGCTAGCTAGACCGATCCGCAATTCGTCGAAGAAGTTGACGTCCAACACTTTGAGTTCCTCTATTTCCAGTTAAGTTTCGGGTTGTCTGTTCTGACCGGGATCAGAGTTCTTCGACGCTGAGCGACTCACGGCGCGACAGGTCGATTCCAAGTTCTTCAGCGGTACGGAATACTTCTTCCGCGGTGTCTCGCAATTCGATAGCAGAGCCATCGCTAGAGAGAACTTCCACATTCAGACATAGTGACTGCATTTCCTTGATAAGTACCTTGAAAGATTCAGGGATACCTGGTTCTGGAATGTTTTCGCCCTTAACGATTGCTTCGTACACTCGCACACGACCAAGGACATCGTCAGACTTGATAGTCAACAATTCCTGAAGTGCATAAGATGCGCCGTAAGCCTCAAGTGCCCAAACTTCCATTTCTCCGAAGCGCTGGCCACCGAACTGAGCTTTACCACCCAGAGGTTGCTGCGTAATCATTGAGTAAGGACCAGTTGAGCGAGCGTGAATCTTGTCATCCACCAAGTGGTGAAGTTTCAAGATGTACATGTAGCCAACTGAGATTTCGCCAGGGAATGGTTCGCCAGAGCGGCCATCAAATAACTTGGCCTTTCCGTTAACCCCAACCAGGCTTAGGCCATCTGCAGTCTTACGAGTTGAAGCAAGTAGTCCGCCAATTTCATCTTCCTTGGCACCATCGAAGACCGGTGTGGCCAACTTTGAACCAGGCTCAACGTGACGCGCTTCTTTAACAAGATGCTTCGCCCAATCTGGATCTCCCTCGATATCCCAACCGCGGGACGCGATCCAACCAAGGTGAACTTCCAAGATCTGACCGATGTTCATACGTCCCGGAACACCAAGTGGGTTCAGGACGACATCAACTGGAGTTCCATCTTCAAGGAATGGCATATCTTCTGGTGGCAAAATCTTGGAGATAACACCCTTGTTGCCGTGACGGCCAGCAAGTTTGTCACCTTCGGTAATTTTGCGCTTCTGCGCGATGTAAACGCGAACGATTTGATTAACGCCTGGTGGCAGATCATC
>ERZ888423.900-NODE-900-length-28582-cov-7.075998_pt1 | contig 28582 bp, 27 predicted proteins | sample MGYA00520523_ERZ888423 | MGnify/ENA primary metagenome ERZ888423 (study PRJEB32303, sample SAMEA104408611) | aquatic metagenome | biome: Brackish water; feature: Pelagic; material: water | place: Baltic Sea | collected 2014-06-08T10:24:00 | depth 30,27 m ...
TCATCGCCGTTGCGGGGCTATCCAACTGGGCCGTCCGGGCGCTATCCAGCTGGGCCGTCCGGGCGCTATCGAGCTGGGCTGCAGCAGCGGCACTCGTCGCGGAGAAGACCGTGACGATCGATCGATCGCCGGTATCGGCGCCAAGAACCACCAACGAGTCCGTTACCGCATCGAATACCGCCGCCTGTGCTGTTCCGGCCAGTGGGTGCACCATTCCCGCGGGGGTGGCGGTCGCCGGCGGCGACTCGGCGGCCTGCGCCGGATCGATGGTGGGTGGGGGCGCGTCCAGGGCGTTCGGCGAACAGCCGGTGGACAGGGCCATTGCCAGGGCCGCTGCGAGCGCCGCGGCGGCCAGGTGAACCCGGTGAGCTGCTGGGACAATGCGACGCGGCAATGGGAAACTCTCGATTGTGGGCGGAACCTGATCGGAAGGTCATCGTATTTAGAGCATCGTATTTAGATAGGTCATCGTATTTAGGTAAGCCATTGTATTTAGATTTGAGGTATTCAAATTTGAGGGCCCGAATCGCCCCCATCGCAGCACAAATTGACGCCCGCGACGGTATGGTATAGGTCATGACTCTCGCGGCGGACAGCGACTTGACCGATCGAGAATTTGCAGTTGAGGACATCATCACCGGGGTACACGCGAGTGGGTTCGGCCAGGTCGGGGACGGACGACCGTTCTCCTTCCACATCGAACGCCAGGCTCTGGTCGTGGAGATCTACCGGCCGCGACTGCGTGATCCGGTCCCACAGTCCGAGGACATCGTCGCGGTGGCAACCCGCACGCTGACCGAGATCGATCTGTCCGACGAGCGCAGCCTGGTTGCCGCAGTCCGCGATGCCGTCGCCGAAGCGCAGCCGGTGCCTCGCAACGGCCGCTGAAAGCGAGCCGGCGTTCGACTGACCCCACCTCACGGTACGGTCGACGTCGTGACGGACCTGCCCGCGATGTCCTGGTTGCAGGTCGTCGTCCTCTCGGTTCTGCAGGGCCTCACCGAGTTTCTGCCGGTGTCCTCGTCGGGGCACCTGGCCATCGCATCCCGGGTGTTTTTCGATGAAGACGCGGGTGCCTCGTTCACGGCCGTGAGCCAACTCGGCACCGAAGCGGCCGTGTTGGTGTACTTCGCGCGCGATATTCTGCGGATCGTAAAGGCGTGGTTCAACGGCCTGTTCGCGGCCGCCCACCGCAGCGTCGACTACTGGTTGGGCTGGTGGGTGATCATCGGCTCGATCCCGATCGGTGTGGTCGGGCTGCTCTTCAAGGATGAGATTCGCACCGGCGCACGCAATCTGTGGCTGGTGGCGACCGCGCTCATAGTTTTTTCTCTGGTCATCGCGGCGGCTGAGTATTACGGCAGGCAGACGCGCCACGTCGAGCAGCTCACCTGGAAGGACAGCATCATCGTCGGCCTCGCGCAATGCCTCGCGCTGGTGCCGGGCGTTTCGAGGTCAGGTGCGACGATCAGTGCAGGTCTGTTCCGGGGCCTCGATCGTGAGCTGGCAGCGCGCTTCGGCTTCCTGCTGGCGATCCCGGCGGTGTTCGCCTCGGGTATCTTCTCGCTGCCCGACGCGTTTAACCCGACCGGGGACGGCATGAGCGCCAGCGGTGCCCAACTGTTGGCAGCCACCGTGATCGCGTTCATCGTCGGCCTCGCCGCAGTGTCGTGGTTCCTGCGTTTCCTGGTCCGGCACAGCATGTACTGGTTCGTCGGCTACCGCATCCTGCTGGGCTCTTTCGTGCTGATTCTGTTGGCGACCGGGGTGGTGGCCGCGGCGTGACCGTTCTATTGCTGCGTCACGGCCGTTCGACGTCGAATACGGCCCACACTCTGGCAGGTCGGTCCTCGGGCGTCGACCTCGACGATCGGGGCCGCGAGCAGGCCGGGGCGCTCGTTGAGCGGATCGGGTCGCTGCCGATCCGCGCGATCGTCCGCTCGCCGCTGTTGCGTTGTGAGCGAACGGTGGAACCGCTGGCCGCGGCGCTGGGGTTGGACCCCGTCGTCGACGAACGGATCTCTGAAGTCGACTACGGGTCCTGGACGGGCCGCAAGATCGGCGAACTGGTGAAGGAACCGTTGTGGGGAGTGGTTCAGCAGCAGCCGAGCGCCGCGGTGTTTCCCGATGGGGAGGGGCTCGCCGTTGTCCAGGCCCGCGCGGTGGCGGCGGTTCGCGAGCACGACCGCAGGTTGGCCCACGAGCACAGCGGTGACGTGCTGTGGGTCGCCTGTACGCACGGCGACGTGATCAAAGCGGTGCTGGCCGATGCGCTCGGCGCGCACCTGGACAGCTTCCAGCGCATCAACGCCGACCCGGCATCGGTAAGCGTCATCCGCTATTCGGCGATGCGGCCGTTCGTGATCCATGTCAACCACACGGGGTCCGCACTGAACGCCGCGCTGTCCGCCCCACCTGCTGACGAGAAGTCTCCGGACGGGCCGGTACCGACCGGCGACGGCGTGGTGGGTGGGTCGACGGGATGACTGCCACGCCGCACAATTACGGATGAAGTGGCATTGCCGGTATTTTGGACTCTGCCATGGCTCGCGAAATCCACGTCTTCCGCACACCCGACCGCTTCGTGGCCGGGACTGTCGGCGAACCGGGGGATCGGACCTTCTATCTGCAGGCTGTCCACGACGCGCGGGTGATCTCGGTGATCCTGGAGAAGCAGCAGGTGGAGGTGCTCGCGGAACGGATCGCTGCACTTCTGTTGGAGATCAACCGTCGTTTCGGCACGCCGATCCCGCCCGAGACCGCTGAGATCGAGGACCTGAGCCCACTGATCACCCCGGTCGATGCCGAGTTCCGGGTTGGCACGATGGGGCTGGGTTGGGACTCTGAGGCCGAGACGGTCGTCGTGGAGCTCCTCGCGGTCTCAGAGACGGAGTTCGATGCGTCGGTGGTCCTCGACGACGCCGAAGAGGGTCCCGACGCGGTGCGGGTATTCCTGACACCCGATTCGGCCCGGGAGTTCGCTACCCGGTCCAATCGGGTCCTCTCAGCGGGCCGCCCGCCCTGCCCCCTCTGCGATGAGCCGCTGGATCCCGAAGGACACATCTGCGTTCGAACCAACGGCTATCGGCGCGGTGCGTTGGCCGGATCCGACGATGTCGACGACACCTGAGCAGGCGCTTGCGGACGGTGATCTGACGGTCATCGGCCGGATTCGCTCCGCGAGCAACGCGACCTTCCTGTGCGAGGCGACCCTGGACGATCGCGTTCAACACTGCGTATACAAACCGGTGAGGGGTGAGGCGCCGCTGTGGGACTTCCCAGACGGCACGCTGGCCGGACGTGAGCTCTGTAGCTACCTGGTTTCGGCTTCATTGGGCTGGAATATCGTGCCCTACACCATCATTCGTGACGGTCCGGCTGGCCCGGGAATGTTGCAGTGCTGGGTTGACCAACCCGCCGACGACACCGGCGACGCTGACGATGGCGCCCCCAGTGCTGGCAACGCCGCGGCGGAATACGCTGGCAACGATGCGGCCGACAACGACCCCGGTGATGCGGGACCGGACCTGATCGACCTGCTGCCATCGGGCCGGGTACCGGCCGGTTTCCTGCCGGTCCTACAGGCCTACGACTACGCCGGGGACGCGGTCACACTCGTGCACGCCGACGATGACCGCCTGCGCCGGGTGGCGGTATTCGATGTGTTGATCAACAACGCCGACCGCAAGGGCGGACACATCCTGTCCGGGGTGGACGGTCAGGTCTACGGCGTGGACCACGGCCTCTGTCTGCATGTCGAGGACAAGCTGCGGACCGTGCTGTGGGGGTGGGCGGGCAAGCCCGTCGACGGCGCCACTCTTGAGGCGGTCGGTCGACTGGGCGAGGCGCTCGGCGATGAGCTCGGCGCGCAACTGCGCAGACACATCACTTCTACCGAAGTCGCCGCGCTGCGGGCCAGAGTCGTTGCCCTGCTGAGAAATCCGGTGATGCCGACACCTGATGGGCGGCGGCCGATACCGTGGCCGGCATTCTGACGTGGTGTACTTGCGCGGTGACCCTCACCGACGCAGCGCTGGCCGCGGAGGTGGCCGTCGAGGCCGGTGAGCTACTGCTGGCGATGCGTGAGCAGATCGAGTTCGGGGATGTCTATGACCCCTACTCCCTTGGCGACGCCGGCGACAAGCGCGCCAACACATTGATCCTGGACCGGCTGCACCGGGAGAGGCCCCACGATTCGGTGTTGTCCGAGGAGGCAGTCGATAACCTGTCGCGGGTGGACGCCGACCGGGTGTGGATCGTCGACCCCGTCGACGGCACCCACGAATACGCGATGCCCGGCCGCGCCGACTGGGCGGTGCACATTGCGTTGTGGCAGCGGTTTTCCGGTTTGTCTGGTTTCACTCCCGTCTCAGGGCGGACCGGAATCGGCACGATCACCGACGCCGCGGTCGCGCTGCCCGCCCACGGTGAGGTGTACCGCACCGACACCGTGGCTTCCCCGCCCCCGCGCGCCGACGGTCCCATCCGCATCACCGCCAGCTCGAACAGGCCGCCGGCGGTGCTGTGGCGGCTTCGTGAGCAACTCGACATCCAGCTGGTGCGGATCGGATCGGCGGGGGCCAAGGCGATGGCGGTGGTCCGTGGCGATGTCGACGCTTACGTCCACGCGGGTGGCCAGTGGGAATGGGATTCGGCTGCCCCGGCCGGAGTGCTGTGGGCCGCCGGTATGCACGCGTCGCGGCTCGATGGCTCCCCGCTGCTATACAACTGTCGCGATCCCTATCTGCCGGACCTGCTGATGTGTCGCCCCGAAGTGGCCGACCTGCTGTTGGAAGCGATCTTGTCGGCCGACCGTGACCGTTAGACCGGGATCTTGACGGGATCGGGCGGGATCGAAGCGGGAATTGAACAGCCGTCCACGGTGTCCGAGGTGGCGATGTTTAAAGTCGAGGCCATGCAATCATGGGCGGCGCGCAGTGTTCCGGTGCTGTCCGGGCGTGGGCCGCAGCTGCGGCTCTACGACAGTGCAGACCGGCAGGTGCGTCCGGTCACCCCGGGCGCCACGGCCACCATGTACGTCTGCGGGATCACCCCCTATGACGCCACTCACCTGGGGCACGCTGCCACTTATCTGACTTTCGATCTCGTGCACCGCATCTGGCTGGACGCCGGTCACGACGTGCATTACGTGCAGAACATCACCGACGTTGACGACCCGTTGTTCGAGCGCGCGCAGCGTGACGGCATCGGCTGGCGCGAGCTCGCGGCCCGCGAGACCGCCCTGTTTCGTGAGGATATGGCGGCCATGAGAGTGCTGCCGCCACAGGACTACGTGGCTGCCACTGAGGCTGTGGCCGAAGTCATCGAGGTCATCGAAAAACTGTTGGCTTCCGGCGCCGCCTACGTCCTCGACGATCCGCAGTATCCCGACGTGTACTTCCGTGCCGGCGCGACCGTGCAGTTCGGTTACGAGTCGGGCTACGACCGCGACACCATGCTCGCCCTCTTCGCCGAGCGCGGGGGAGACCCGGAGCGGGCCGGCAAGAACGACCCGCTCGATGCGCTGCTGTGGCAGGTGGAACGGCCGGGCGAGCCCAGCTGGCCGTCGCCGTTCGGCCCGGGCCGGCCGGGCTGGCACGTCGAATGCGCGGCGATCGCGCTCAGCCGCATCGGCACCGACCTGGACATTCAGGGCGGCGGCAGCGATCTGATCTTCCCGCACCATGAATTCTCCGCCGCACACGCTGAATCTGTGACCGGTGAACGGCGTTTCGCAGGCCACTATGTGCACGCCGGCATGATCGGCTGGGACGGGCACAAAATGTCCAAGAGTCGCGGAAACCTGGTGCTCGTGTCTGCACTGCGCCGCCAGGGTGTCGATCCGTCGATCATCCGGCTCGGGCTGTTTGCCGGGCATTACCGAGACGACCGGTTCTGGAGTCAGGCGGTGCTCGACGAGGCGCAGGATCGGCTGTACCGGTGGCGCAATGCGACGTCGCTGGCGGCCGCACCGGATGCCGTCGATGTCGTGGCTCGGGTCCGTCGTTACCTCGCCGACGACCTGGATACCCCGAAAGCAATTGCAGCGCTCGATGGTTGGGCGACAGATGCGCTGTCCTACGGGGGCCACGACAGCACCGCCGGGCAGACGGTGGCCACCGCGGTCGACGCGCTGCTGGGCATCCAGTTGTAACCCACTGCCGTGGAGTAGGTTGCGGCTTGTGACTTCAACGGGATCGGTTGCCGGAAAGACAGTCTTCATCACTGGCGGCGCACGCGGCGTCGGCGCGGAAGTGGCCCGTCGCCTGCACGGAAAAGGAGCCTCGCTGGTCCTCACCGACCTCGATGCGGCACCGCTTACCGAACTCGCGGGTTTGTTGGGCGGTGATCGCGTGCACACCATTCTGGCGGATGTGCGCGATTTGGGGGCCATGGAGAGCGCCGCGGCGAGCGCTGTCGACCGGTTCGGCGGCATTGACATCGTCATGGCCAATGCCGGAATCGCGACGTACGGTTCGGTGCTGAAGGTCGACCCCGCGGCGTTCCAGACACTGATGGACGTCAACGTCATGGGCGTGTTTCACACTGTGCGGGCGACACTTCCCTCGGTGCTTGACCGGCGCGGCTACGTGCTGATCGTCTCGTCGTTGGCGGCGTACGCTGCCGCACCGGGTCTGGCTCCCTACAACGCCTCCAAAGCGGCCGTCGAGCATTTCACCAATGCACTTCGATTGGAGGTGGGGCACCGCGGAGTCGATGTCGGCTCGGCGCATATGTCCTGGATCGATACCCCACTGGTTCGCGACGTCAAGGCCGATCTATCGACGTTCGGTGAGATGATGAGCAAGCTGCCGTTCCCGCTGAACAAGACAACCTCCGTGCAGGCCTGCGGGGAGGCCTTCGTCTCCGGTATCGAGCGCCGGAGACGACAGGTCAACTGTCCGGGTTGGGTCGGTGCGCTCCGCTGGCTCAAACCGCTCCTTTCCACCCCGGTCGGCGAGCGGCAGGTGGTCAAGTTCGTGCCCGACCTGCTTCCGCGGATGGACGCCGAGGTGGCCGGACTCGGCCGGTCGATGGGCTCGCGGACCACAGAGATTGAAGATCGGTGATCCGCAGAGGCAGCTCGGCAGGTCGGCTATTAGCTGCAGCCTAGTGTGCGTTCAGATCGCCAATACGGTCGGAAGAACGATCTGTGCGCACACCAGCGAGCGCTACCGCCCGCTACCGAGCGCTACCGCCCTCGGCGACGCAGGTAGCGCTCGAACTCGGCGGCCAGCGCGTCACCATCGATCTTGCCGATCGCCTCGTTCATGTCGACCTCGGCGTCGCCGCGTTCTTCCAGCGACTGGACGTACTCGGTGATCTCGTCGTCCTCGGAGGTCATCTCTGTGACCGCCTGCTCCCACTCCTCAGCCTGGGCGGGCAGATCGGCAAGGGGTACCTCGATATCGAGGACGTCCTCGACCCTCCGCAGCAGTGCGACCGTGGCCTTGGGGTTGGGTGGTTGGGACACGTAATGCGGTACTGCCGCCCAGAACGTCACGGCCGGTATCCCGGCCTGCACGCAGGCGTCCTGGAACACACCGGCGATACCGGTCGGCCCCTCATACCGGGTTTCTTCCAGTCCGAACGTCTTCGCAGAGTCGGGGGAGTAGGCCGCGCCCGACACCGGCACCGGCCTGGTGTGGGGCGTATCGGCCAGCAGTGCGCCCAGGATCACGACCGTCTGCACGTTGAGCTTGTCCGCGATGGCCAGTAACTCGGCGCAGAAGGTGCGCCATCGCATGTTGGGTTCCACGCCGTGCATCAGCACGATATCGCGGTCGCTGCCCGGCGGGCGGCAGTGCGAAATCCGCATCGACGGCCAAACAAGTTCCCGAGTCACACCGTCCACCTGGCGAATCACCGGCCTGTTGACCTGGTAGTCGTAGTAGGCCTCGTCGTCGATCTCGACGAGTGTGTCGGCTTCCCAGATCGAATCCAGGTGCTGGAGTGCATCGCTGGCCGCGTCACCGGCGTCATTCCACCCCTCGAACGCTGCGACGATGATGGTGTCGCGCAGCGCGGGCAGGCCGGATGGTTTCGGACCGCTGAAATCCGAGGGGGTCACAAGCTCAGCGTAAGCCCTGCGTGGGCCTCAGGACGGGCATCGACCCGCGGCTGAGTTCGCGGCTCCGAAAACCTCGGCTATGCCACTGCCGCAAACGATCGCACCTGATCCGCGAGCTACCGCCCAAGGGAACCGTGGTCGCCAAGCGGGTCGGGGTCGTTCGCGGGGACGAGTTGGGCGTCCCGGACGTCGATCCGGTGAGGACGTAGACTTACGCGGTCGAGAGGCGTTGCAACGGTTTCTGTGGGGGTCCGGTATCCCCCGGTATCCGCCACGCTCGGCAGAGCTAAGGACGCCTTCCGGTTACGGAAGGACCGTACGTGAACGCCGTCCAGTCGAAAACTTTTGCGCCGAACATCCGCCCCGACTGCACCGATGAGCTGACGGCTGCTCTGCGCCAGCGGATCATGGTCATCGACGGTGCGATGGGCACGGCGATCCAGCGGGACCGGCCGGATGAGGCCGGCTACCGTGGCGAGCGCTTCAAGGACTGGCCGAGCGATCTTCAGGGCAACAACGACCTGCTCACCCTCACTCAGCCGCAGATCATCGAGGGGATCCACCGCGAGTACCTCGAGGCGGGCGCCGACATCCTCGAGACCAACACGTTCAACGCGAACGCGGTCTCGCTCTCCGACTACGACATGGTGGAGCTGAGCTACGAGCTTAACTACGCCGGCGCTGCCCTGGCCCGCAAAGCTTGCGACGAGTTCAGCACCCCGTCCAAGCCCCGCTACGTCGCGGGCGCGCTCGGGCCGACGACGCGGACCGCGTCGATCTCGCCGGACGTCAACGACCCCGGAGCCCGCAACGTCTCCTATGACCAGCTGGTTGCTGCCTACCTCGAAGCTGCCAACGGCCTTGTCGACGGCGGTTCCGACATCATCATCATCGAGACGATCTTCGATTCGCTGAACTCCAAGGCAGCGGTGTTCGCCGTCGAGACGCTGTTCGAGGACAGGGGACGCCGCTGGCCGGTGATCATCTCGGGCACCATCACCGATGCTTCCGGGCGGACGTTGTCCGGTCAGGTCACCGAAGCATTCTGGAACGCGATCAGGCATGCGAAGCCGATCGCGGTCGGCCTCAACTGCGCACTGGGGGCGCCGGAGATGAGGCCCTACATCGCCGAGATGGCGCGGATCGCGGACACCTTCGTCTCTTGCTACCCGAACGCCGGCCTGCCCAACGCCTTCGGCGAGTACGACGAGTCCCCGGAGCTTCAGGCCGGCTACATCGCCGAGTTCGCCGAGGCCGGCCTGGTCAACCTGGTCGGTGGTTGCTGCGGGACGACGCCGGCGCACATCGCCGAGATAGCCAGGGTCGTCGAGGGCAAGCCGGGGCGCGAGGTGCCGGAGATCTCTAAAAATCAAGTGGCCATGCGCTTGTCGGGCCTGGAACCGCTCAACATCACCGAGGACTCCCTGTTCGTGAACATCGGTGAACGCACCAACATCACCGGTTCCGCCCGGTTCCGCAACCTGATCAAGGCCGAGGACTACGACACCGCGCTGTCGGTCGCTCTGCAGCAGGTCGAGGTCGGTGCGCAGGTCATCGACATCAACATGGATGAGGGCATGATCGACGGCATCGCCGCGATGGACCGGTTCACCAAGTTGATCGCGTCCGAGCCGGATATCAGTCGCGTCCCGGTGATGATCGACTCCTCCAAGTGGGAGGTCATCGAGGCGGGCCTGAAGAACGTGCAGGGCAAGCCGATCGTCAACTCGATCTCCATGAAGGAGGGCGAGGAGAAGTTCATCCGCGAGGCACGGCTGTGCCGCAAGTACGGTGCGGCCGTTGTCGTGATGGCCTTCGACGAGCAGGGGCAGGCCGACAATCTGGAGCGCCGTAAGGAGATCTGCGGGCGTGCCTACCGGATCCTGACCGAAGAGGTCGGCTTCCCGGCCGAGGACATCATCTTCGACCCGAACTGCTTCGCGCTGGCGACCGGTATCGAGGAGCACGCGACGTACGGGATCGACTTCATCGAGGCCTGCGCCTGGATCAAGGAGAACCTTCCCGGGGTGCACATTTCCGGCGGCATCTCCAATGTGTCGTTCTCGTTCCGGGGCAACAACCCTGTCCGCGAGGCGATCCACGCGGTGTTCCTGTTCCACGCCATCAAGGCCGGCCTGGATATGGGCATCGTCAACGCGGGTGCGCTGGTGCCCTACGACTCGATCGACCCCGAGTTGCGGGAGCGGATCACCGACGTCGTCCTGAACCGTCGAAACGACGCGGCCGAAAGGCTCCTTGAGATCGCTGAACGGTTCAACAGCTCTGATAAAGCTGAGGACCCGGTAGCAGCCGAGTGGCGATCTCTACCGGTCCGGGAGCGGATCACTCACGCCCTGGTCAAGGGCATCGACGCCGACGTCGAGTCCGACACCGAGGAATTGCGGGCCGAGATCGCGCAAGCAGGTGGTCGTCCGATCGAGGTGATCGAGGGCCCGCTGATGGACGGGATGAACGTCGTAGGTGACCTCTTCGGCGCAGGCAAGATGTTCCTTCCCCAGGTCGTGAAGTCGGCACGGGTGATGAAGAAGGCTGTGGCGCACCTGCTGCCCTACATCGAGGCGGAGAAGCAGCCAGGTGATGCCGATAAGACGAACGGCACGATCATCATGGCCACCGTGAAGGGCGACGTCCACGACATCGGCAAGAACATTGTCGGGGTCGTCCTGCAGTGCAACAACTACACCGTGATCGACCTCGGTGTGATGGTGCCTGCCCAGAAGATCCTGGATGCGGCGAAGGAGCACGACGCCGACATCATCGGCCTGTCCGGCCTGATCACCCCGTCCCTGGACGAGATGGTCAACTTCGCCGTCGAGATGGAGCGTCAGGGGCTGGCGATCCCGCTGCTGATCGGCGGCGCAACCACCTCGCGGGCCCACACGGCCGTGAAGGTGTCGCCGAGACGTAGCGGTCCGGTGGTCTGGGTCAAGGACGCTTCGCGCTCGGTGCCGGTCGCTGCTGCGCTCCTCGACGACAAGCAGCGTCCAGCGCTGCTGGAGGCCACCGAGATCGACTACGCAGCCCTGCGCGAACGGCACGCCCAAAAGAGTGAGCGGCCGATGCTGACCCTGCAGAAGGCCCGCGCGAACCGGACGCCGATCGACTGGGACGGCTACACGCCGCCGGTGCCCGCGCAGGGGATCGGCGTGCGGGATTTTCATGACTATGACCTCGCTGAGCTGCGTGAGTACATCGACTGGCAGCCGTTCTTCAATGCCTGGGAGATGAAGGGCAGATTCCCCGACATCCTCAACAGCCCGGCCACGGGCGAGACTGCCCGCAAGCTGTACGACGACGCCCAGGAGATGCTCGACACCCTGATCAAGGAGAAGTGGCTGACGGCTAACGGGGTGATCGGGTTCTTCCCGGCGAACGCCGTCGGCTCGGGTATTGAAGACATCGAGGTCTACACCGACGAGACCCGTACCGAGGTGATGGCCACGTTGCACAACCTGCGCCAACAGGGCCAGCACCGGGAAGGCATCCCGAACCGGTCGCTGGGCGACTACATCGCGCCCAAAGGAACTGGGCTCGCCGATTTCGTCGGCGCCTTCGCCGTCACCACGGGGCTCGGCATCCAGGACAAGATCGTGGAGTTCAAGGCAGCCCACGACGACTACAACGCGATCCTGCTGGAGTCGATCGCCGACCGGCTGGCTGAGGCGTTCGCTGAACGGATGCATCAACGGGTCCGTAAGGAGTTCTGGGGATTCCAGCCCGACGAGCAGCTGGACAACCAGGCACTCATCGGTGAGAAGTACGTGGGAATCCGCCCAGCGCCGGGCTACCCGGCATGCCCGGAGCACACCGAGAAGGCGACGCTCTGGGAGTTGATGGATGTGCAGGAGCGGACCGGTATCGAGCTGACCGAGTCGATGGCGATGTGGCCCGGTGCTGCCGTCAGCGGCTGGTACTTCGCGCACCCGCAGTCGAAGTACTTCGTGGTCGGCCGGCTGGCGCAGGACCAGGTCGCCGACTACGCGACCAGGAAGGACTGGACCCTGCGGGAAGCCGAGCGCTGGCTCGGCCCCAACCTCGGCTACAACCCGGAGGACTGAGTCCCACATTGGTTGAGGAGTGGGGAACGAGCGTCACGAAACCCCGCGTCTCTTCGGCCGTGCTGCCCAGCGTGAAGCCATCCACAGGTTCGCGCGCCAGCGTGAAGATGGCTTCACGGACGGCCCGTCGGGGGCCGGCGGGCGATCCGTCGCGCGGTTCGCCTCTCGCGACGATCGCGTGACAGGATGGCCGAGTGCGGGCGGTGCTGTGGGACATGGACGGCACGCTCGTTGACTCGGAGAAGTTGTGGGACGTGTCACTTTCCGCGCTCTACGAGTCTTTTGGCGGCGCGATGAGCCGCGATACCAGGGCGGCGCTGGTCGGGGCCTCGGCTGACGAGACGATCCTGACCGTTTACGCGGAATTGGATCTGGATCCAGATCCCGCGGCGATGGCGGAGTCGAACCGCTGGCTGCATGAGCACACCGCTGAGCTGTTCGCTGACGGGTTGCCCTGGTGTAACGGGGCGCGCGAGATGCTGGAAGCTCTGGCGGCCGAACGCACACCGATGGCGCTGGTGACCAATACTCAGCGCGCACTGACCGAGCGCGCCCTCAATAGCATTGGCCGTCAATATTTTTCGGTGTCGGTGTGCGGGGATGAGGTCCCCAACGGCAAGCCGGCCCCCGATCCCTATCTTCGCGCGGCAGAGCTGCTCGGACTGGAGCCTTCGGATTGCCTGGCGGTCGAGGACTCGGTGACCGGCGCCGCTGCCGCCGAGGTTGCTGGCTGCGCGGTGTTGGTGGTCCCCAACGACGTCGCGGTGCCCGGCGGCCGGCGGCGACGTCACGCCAGCTCGTTGGCCGAACTCCAGGTCCGGGATCTACGCAAGATTTACCTCGAGATCGACGGGGACTTGCCCGAACATTCCCCCTGATATGGCGTACAGGGTGGACCTGTCGGCACCGGGTTCGCCCATGAGGTGGCCAACCTTTTCGTCGTCGCCTTCGGGATGTCGTGGGGTCCTGGCTGATCACAGTGACCTTCCCGGGCCTGCGCGAGCACCTCGGCCTGGCCTATGGCTTCTACGGGATGTGTGCGATCCTGTCGGGCTTGTTTGTGTGGCGGTGGGTGATGGAGACCAAGGGTGTCGCCCTTGAGGACATGCACGGCGAGATCATTCGCGACGACAAGACCGCGGCCGGTTGAGCCGGTGCCCGGCGGAACCGACAGTCCGTGGGACAATCGCAAGCCGTGAAGACCTTCGATGCGCTGTTCGCCGAGTTGAGTGAGCGTGCGCGCACCCGTCCCGCGGGCAGCGGCACCGTCGCAGCACTCGACGCCGGCGTGCACGGCATCGGCAAGAAAATCCTCGAAGAGGCCGGCGAGGTGTGGCTGGCTGGCGAACACGAGAGCGACCACGCGCTGGCTGAGGAGATCAGCCAGCTGCTGTACTGGACACAGGTGTTGATGGTGTCACGCGGTCTGTCGCTCGACGACGTGTACCGGAAGTTGTGACCGTGCCAGCGCCCGATGATCTTCGCGCAATCGGCTCATCGCCGATGCTACGGGTCGCGGTACCGAACAAGGGCACGCTCAGTGAGTCGGCCGCCGAGATGCTCTCCGAGGCCGGATACCGGCGGCGCGCCGACACCAAGGATTTGACGGTCGTCGATCCCGCCAACGCGGTCGAGTTCTTCTTCCTGCGGCCCAAGGACATTGCGATCTACGTCGGTTCGGGGCAGCTCGATCTCGGCATCACCGGGCGGGATCTGGCTCAGGAATCCGTTGCTCCGGTGCGTGAGCGGCTGGCGCTCGGATTCGGGTTGTCGACGTTCCGATACGCCGCCCCGGCCGGCGGGTCTTGGCGCGTAGAAGACCTTGAGGGTAAACGGATCGCCACGGCTTTTCCGAACCTGGTGCGCAAAGATCTGGCCGCCCGTGGAATCGGCGCGACCGTGATCCGGCTCGACGGCGCGGTGGAAATCTCGGTACAGCTCGGAGTCGCCGACGCCATCGCCGACGTCGTCGGTTCCGGTCGTACCTTGGGTCTGCACAACCTGGCGGCCTTCGGCGACGTGCTCTGTGATTCCGAGGCGGTGTTGATCGAGCGCGACGATTCAGGCGGGGGGGCTGATCACGAAAAGGCATCCGCCCGCGACCAGTTGGTGGCCCGCGTGCAAGGGGTGGTGTTCGGCCAGCAGTACCTGATGCTGGACTACGACTGCCCGCGCGCGGTGCTCGAGGAGGCCACCGCCGTCACCCCCGGGCTGGAATCCCCGACCATCGCACCGCTGGCCGATCCTGACTGGGTCGCGGTGCGCGCGTTGGTGCCGCGCCGCGATGTCAACGCCATCATGGATCAGATCGCGGCTATCGGCGCCAAAGCGATCCTGGCGTCGGACATCAGGTTCTGCCGCTTCTGATCCTGACTCGCGATGCGGTCACCCGTGTTAGCGTCCGGATGTCCAGCCAGCGCTCGGAGGTCCGATGACTCAGGTTCTTGTTCTGCTTCTGGCGTTGCTGATCGGTACGGTCGCGGGTTTGCGTGCGATGACCGCGCCGGCCGTGGTGGCCTGGGGTGCGATGCTGGGCTGGATCGACGTCAGCGACAAGTGGTCGGATTGGGTGGCGCATCCGATCACCGTCGTCGTCCTGACGATCCTGCTTCTGGGCGAACTGGTCACCGATCAGCTACCGAAGACACCCAGTCGCCGAGTCCCGGCGCAGTTCGTGGCCCGACTGATCGCCGGGGCGTTCGCAGGTGCGGTGATCGGCAGTGCCTTCTTCCACACCTTCAGTGCCATGGGTGCGGGGATGGTCGGGGCCGTCTTCGGAACCCTCGGCGGAGCGGCATTGCGAAGCTGGGCCTCGGCCGCCAACAACGGAAACGACCGTCCAGGAGCGTTCGGGGAGAACGTCCTGGCCGTCGGTGGGGGATTCCTGGTGGCGTTCCTCGTGAGCCTGGTGTGAGGTAGCGGAGATGGTGCAGCGATTCGACGCGATCATCGTCGGCGCCGGCCAGGCCGGACCGCCGCTGGCCGGTCGGCTGACCGCCGCCGGGCAGACAGTTGCGGTGATCGAACGCAAGCTCTTTGGCGGAACCTGTGTGAACTACGGTTGTATCCCCACCAAGACGCTGGTGGCCAGCGCGCACGCAGCGCACCTGGCGCGGCGCGGCGGGGAGTTCGGGGTGAATACCGGCTTCGAGGGCGCAGTCACCGTGGACATGGCTGCGGTCAAGGCGCGGAAGGATCGCATCAGCATCGCTGACCGCGAAGGCGTCGAGTCCTGGCTGGACGGTATGCAGGGTTGCACCGTGATTCGCGGTCACGCACGTTTCGAGAGTCCGTGCACGATCCGCGTCGATGACCAACTCCTGGAGGCCGACCGGATTTTCCTCAACGTCGGGGGTCGCGCGGTGGTGCCGGACATGCCGGGGCTGGCCGACCTCGACTACCTGACCAATGTCGGCATCCTCGAACTCGAAACCGTCCCTGAGCATCTCGTGATAATCGGGGGCAGTTACATCGCGTTGGAGTTCGCGCAGATGTATCGCCGGTTCGGCGCCCGGGTGACCGTGGTCGAGCGGGGGCCGCGTCTGACCGCAAGGGAGGACGAGGACGTCTCCGCCGCCATCAAGGACATCCTTGAGGCCGAAGGGATCGACGTGGTGCTCAACGCCACCGCGATCAGCTTCAACAATCAGGACGGTGGCCGCGCGGGGTTCACCGTCACACCGCGCGACGGAGCGCAACCGATCGTCGGGAGTCATCTGCTTGTCGCGGTAGGACGCCAACCCAACACCGACGACCTCGGGCTCGAAGTGGCCGGCGTCGAGACCGATAGCCGGGGCTACGTCGTGGTCGACGATCAACTTCGCACCAGCGTCGCGCGCATCTGGGCGATGGGTGACTGCAATGGACGTGGCGCGTTCACTCACACGTCCTACAACGACTTCGAGATCGTCGCGGCCAATCTGCTCGATGATGATCCCCGCAAGGTCAGCGATCGCGTCACCACTTATGCGCTCTACATTGATCCGCCACTGGGCCGGGCCGGGATGACTGTCGAGGAAGTCCGTAGGTCGGGTCGCAAGGCGTTGGTGGGCAAGCGCCCGATGACCCGGGTTGGGCGGGCGGTCGAGAAGGGCGAGACCCAGGGCTTCATGAAGGTGATCGTGGACGCCGAGACCGAGCAGATCCTGGGCGCGTCGATTCTCGGGGTCGGAGGCGACGAGGTTGTGCATGCCATTCTCGATGTGATGACCGCCAAGCTGCCCTACACCGCCATCTCGCGCACCATGCACATCCATCCAACCGTCAGCGAGTTGGTGCCCACGTTGCTTCAGGATCTGAAACCCCTGCAGTAAATCCAACCTGCCCGCACCATCGGCGCTGGGCCGATCCCAACCCTCGACGAGTTCTGCTGAGCCCTTGACTGTGTCCTGAATCACAGTATTATGACCACTGGTCACAATGGGATTGGAGGCTCGATGCCGACGGTGACGTGGTCTCGTCTCGGTGGGGAACGCCGCTCTGCGGTGGTGGCCGCCGCGGAGACGGAGTTCGCCGCGCACGGATTCTCGGGCAGCAGCCTCAACGTCATTGCGCGACGCGCACGCGTAGCCAAAGGGAGCCTGTTCCAATATTTCGCGGACAAGCGTGACCTCTACGCCTACATCACCGAGGTGGGCAGCCAGCGGGTGCGGTCCTTTACCGAGGATCAAATCCGCGCCCTCGATGCCACCAGGCCCTTCTTCGATTTCCTCACCGATCTTCTCGATGTGTGGGTCGAATATTTCGCTGAGCACCCGCGCGAAAGAGCGCTGCACGCGGCGGCCAGCTTCGAGGTCGACACCGACGCACGCGTCAGTGTTCGGGCGGTTATCCACCGGCACTATCTGGAGGTGCTGCGGCCACTGGTGCACGATGCGCGTGTGCGCGGCGATCTGCGCCCAGATGCCGATACCGACACGCTGTTGTCGCTGCTGCTGATGATCATGCCGCACCTGGCACTGGCGCCATACGTGCGAGGCATGGACCCGGTCCTCGGGCTCGATGAGCTATCACCCGAACAGCCGGCTTTGGTTGTGCGGCGCTACGTTTCGGTGCTCGCGGCGGCTTTCGCGCCAGTTACTCCCCAACCAGTGGCAACCGTAGGACCAGTCACAAAAGACAAGCTCATCACAACCGCAACCACCGGAGGAGATCAATCACATGGCTAGGACACGTTCGGAATCGCTGGCCGCAGGTGGGCTCAACTGGGACAGCCTGCCGCTGAAGCTTTTTGCCGGTGGCAACGCGAAGTTCTGGAACCCGGCCGATATCGATTTCTCCCGGGATCGCGCCGACTGGGAGTCACTGACAGATCTCGAGCGCCACTGGGCTACCCGGTTGTGCGCACAATTCATCGCCGGTGAAGAAGCGGTCACCCAGGATATTCAGCCGTTCATGTCGGCCATGCGCGCCGAAGGCCGATTCGGTGACGAGATGTATCTGACCCAGTTCGCCTTCGAAGAGGCCAAGCACACCCAGGTTTTTCGGATGTGGCTCGACGCCGTCGGGATGACCGAAGATCTGCAGAGCTACCTCGATGACCTGCCCTCCTACGGGCGGATATTTTACGAGGAGCTGCCGGCATCGCTCAACGCGTTGTCTTTCGACCCGTCACCGGCCGCCCAGGTACGAGCTTCGGTGACCTACAACCACGTCGTAGAAGGCATGATGGCGTTGACGGGTTACTATGCGTGGCACCGGATCTGCGTTGATCGCGACATTCTGCCGGGGATGCAGGAGTTGGTGCGGCGAATCGGTGACGACGAGCGCCGCCACATGGCGTGGGGGACCTTCACATGCCGACGCCACGTCGCTGCCGACGACGCCAATTGGACGGTGTTCGAGGACCGGATGAACGAGCTCATTCCGTTGGCGTTGAAAAATACCGAGGATGGGTTCGCCCTCTACGACGAAGTCCCGTTCGGCTTGCAGATGGATGAGTTTCAGCAGTACGCCGCGGACAAGGGAATGCGCCGCTTCGGAACCATCAGCAGCGCGCGCGGGCGCGCGCTGGCCGAGATCGATGTCGATTACTCGCCGGTGCAACTGGAAGACACCTTCGCCGACGAGGACCGAAAATCGCTGGCGGTCTCTGCGTAAAACTGGTTACCGGAGAAGCGCATTCACGCAGTTCTCAGATAGTCACGCGCGGCGCTGCACCAGCAGGGTCTGCCCGCAGGTGCCGATGAATCCTTGACGGTCGAAAATCTCCGCTGTGGTTACGCCGATGCCGTCTGGACCGGTCGACCCCCGGCCCGGCGCCAACTGACCGTCTCCAGATATCCAGGCGCACCCTCCCAGGCATGTGAGACCTCAGCCGCACGGCCCTCCGTGAGCGGCGGGTGGTGATCGGTGGCGGCGTCGCGGGTGTCACTGGGGCGCAGCAGCCAGGCGGTAAGGCGGGCGACGAACCGCAGCTCAGTACCTGCTGTGCGGTTGTTGAGTTCCTCGATCGCCTTGGTCGGCAGCGCCAACGGTGGCGAGCCGTGCTGGATCGCGGGGTCCCAGATCTCGGGGTCCCAGTTGCTGCGGATGCCGTCGGTCGCTGTGAAGACGGACGCTGTGAAGACCTGGTCCTCTCCGTCGGCAACGGGTTGTCGGCGGAACAGGCAGTCGATCACGCAGCCGGCTCGGCGGTCTGCAGCTCCGCGTCTGGATCAGCGGTGACCACTTCGGGCCAACCAGGGTAGGGCGGGGGAGTGCCACCGTAGACCGGGCAGTGCGCGTGGTGGGCGCACCAATCGCACAGTCGCGACGGACTTGGCCGGAAATCACCCGTGGCACCGGCTGATTGGATGGCCCGCCAGATCGCCATCAGTGTTTTCTCGAACCGCAGCAGCTCGTCGAGGTCGGGTGTGTAGTCCAACACCTGGGTGTCGGCCAGATACAGCAGCCGCAGCCGCGCGGGCATCACTTCACGCGAGCGCAACAAGGCGACCGCATAGAACTTCATCTGGAACATGGCTTTGGCCTCGGCGAGCGCCCACGTCTGCGATGGCGCTTTGCCCGTTTTGTAGTCGACCACCCGCAGCTGACCGGTCGGTGCGACGTCGATGCGATCGATGAACCCGCGCAGCAGCGTGCCATCCTCCAGCTCCACTTCGACGCGCTGCTCGCAGCTCTGCGGGTCGAAGCGGGTCGGATCCTCCAACCGGTAGTAACCCGACAGCAGTCGGCGCGCCTCCTCGAGGAGTTCACTCTGCAGATTCGGGTCGATGTCGGAGGTCACCGAGGGTTGCTCTGCGACGACCCGCTCCCATGCGGGCGCCACCAGCGCTGCCGCCGTCTCAGGGCCCCGTTCTGCGGCGGGCAGAGCGTAGAGCTGTTCGAGCGCGGCGTGTACCACTGACCCGCGTACCTGCGCGATGGACGAGGGCTCCGGTAACCGGTCGATCGCCCGGAAGCGGTACAGCAGCGGACATTGCTTGAAGTCACTGGCCCGCGACGGAGACAATGCCGGGCGACGCGCCGGCCGCTCCGTCTGCTCGTTCATGACCCCAGCCTATGGCTGGGGTCGGACATATCGGGTAACCCCGGGCGAAAGAACTGCCGCGGCTGCTGGCAGGCTGAACGGCTGTGCCCAGAACCGGTCCGTTCGCCGTCGGTGATCGCGTGCAGCTCACCGACGCGAAAGGTAGGCGCTACACGATGCTGCTCAAGCCCGGCGGGGAGTTCCACACCCACCGGGGCATCATCGCCCTCGATGCGGTAGTCGGGCTGCCCGAAGGCAGCGTCGTGCGATCGACCAACGGTGATCAGTTTCTGGTGTTACGGCCGTTGCTGGTCGACTATGTGATGTCGATGCCCCGCGGCGCTCAGGTGGTTTACCCCAAGGACGCCGCGCAGATCGTGCACGAAGGGGACATCTTCCCGGGGGCGCGGGTGCTCGAGGCCGGCGCCGGATCAGGCGCATTGACGTGCTCGCTGCTGCGGGCCGTTGGTGAGCAGGGACAGGTGACGTCCTACGAGGTGCGCGAGGATCACGCTGAGCACGCGGTGCGCAACGTGACGACGTTCTTTGGTGCGCACCCGCCGAACTGGCAGCTGACGATCGCCGACGTCGCCGACTACTCCGAGCCCGAGGTCGACCGGGTCGTCCTGGACATGCTCGCGCCGTGGGAGGTGCTGGTTGCGGTTGGGGACGCACTGGTCGCCGGCGGGGTGCTGATCATCTACGTGGCCACGGTGACCCAACTGTCCAAGACCGTGGAGGCGTTGCGCGAGCAACAGTGCTGGACCGAACCGAGGGCGTGGGAGAGCATGCAGCGCGGCTGGCACGTCGTCGGTCTGGCGGTGCGCCCTGAGCACACGATGCGAGGGCACACGGCGTTCCTGATCAGTGCGCGCAAACTGGCACCGGGCGCGGTCACGCCCGTTCCGCTGCGCAAGAAGAACCGCGGACGCACGGAGCAAGCGAGGAGCTGAACCCCCAGTTGACCGATCGCACGTCACCGAGCAGAATGTCGAACTCCAGCCAGCCGATCCACATGCGCTCAGCCCGGCGGGGCCGGCGGGGGCTCGACTGCCGGCGGCGCGGGCGGAACTGCGCTTTCCCCGCTGCCTAGTTCAAGCAGAAGGTCGGCGGTCTGCCGTGTTAATTGCCATGAGTCGCCCGCCGGGGCGAACTCCATCGGGTAGGTGAATTCACCGTCTTGTGGGTTGGCGGTCCGGACCACCACCGTCGCGACGACGTTGCCGGGATCGGATTGGGACCAGGCGAGGTCGCGCGCCTCGAACGTCAGGGGTATGGAACCGTTGTCACGAAGGGCGATACCGAAGCGGTCCAGTCGGGCAGCTTCGTCGGCGGTGCCGTCTTCGATCAGGGCGACCTTCTGGTCGCCGGGGAGAGCCGGATCGGAGAGCCTGCTCACCACGTCGATCAGCGCCGAGTCAGGTGGCAGCGCAAGCCCGCCGGGTGCGGGTGCAATCGGGGCGGGCATAGCGACGGTCGGCGTGGGTGATGTTTTTACCGACGGTTCAGCGACCGGATGTGTCGGCTGGCTACACGCACACAATCCGAGCGCCGCCACGATTGTGGCGGCGCTGCGGACCACGACAGTGCGACGCACAAGCGTCATCAATCGGTAAGGACTCCGAAAAGGACTCGGAGCGAATCAGCCAACTGAGGAGATCAGGGCCATCGCCGACTGCCTCGAGATCTGCCAGCCGGTCGGGCTGGGCCCGGCGATGAACGTCAGCGGTTGGGTGGCCACATTGCCGGAGGCGGCCGCTGCGGTGACGTTCGCTGTGGCAACGCCCCCGTTCTGGTCAATGTCGGCGACCGAGAAGTTCAGCGGAAAGTACCCTTTGGCCGCGGCGTTACTTAAGCCACTGTCGGCCATTCGGGCCTCAATACCACCGAGGCCGCCCTGGATATAGCTGGCTTTGGCCCCTGTGAACGAACCCGGTCCCGACAGTGCATTCAGCGTCGAGAGTATTGGCCCATGCAGGTCGGGGGCAGGTGCGGCAGGCAGTGGAACGTCAAAGACGACCGGCTGCACCGCAGGTGGCGCCACGGTCCCGGAGCCGACTGCAATCGACGTCACACCGGCCGCCGCACCGGCTACGACCACGGCTGCTGCCGCTCCAGCTGCCAGGCTGGTATAGAGGGTTTTCAGGGTCACGGCTGTCCTTTCGTTCGGCCAACTGATTAACAGAGGCTAACAGTCTTGCTGGGTGTGTCGAATTCTTACGCCACACACGAAGAGTGAATCGCCGGTAGCGTTGAGTGTGTTACCGCACCAGGATCAGGTGTGGGAAAGGAGCTCAGCATGAGTGAGTCCGAGCGTCCTGAGGCTGTTGGAGTCTCGGGTACTTCCCCCGATAACCGACTGTCCCCACAGGATTCTGCAGAACTGGAACAACTGCGCCGCGAGGCCGCCATTCTGCGGGAGCAGCTGGAAAGCGCGGTAGGCCCCCAGAGCGGGTTGCGCAGTGCGCGCGACGTTCACCAGTTGGAGGCCCGGATAGACTCACTCGCCGCCCGGAACGCCAAGCTCATGGACACCCTGAAGGAAGCGCGCCAGCAGTTGCTGGCCTTGCGTGAAGAGGTCGACCGCCTCGGTCAGCCGCCCAGCGGTTACGGCGTCCTGCTTGACGTACATGAGGACGAAACAGTCGACGTGTTCACCTCAGGTCGCAAGATGCGGCTCACCTGCTCGCCGAACATCGACACAAAGGAACTCAAGCAAGGTCAGACGGTTCGCCTCAACGAGGCGCTCACCGTCGTGGAAGCCGGCTATTTCGAGTCGGTTGGTGAGCTCAGTACGTTGCGCGAGATTCTTTCCGACGGCCATCGAGCCCTGGTGGTCGGCCACGCGGATGAGGAGCGAATCGTCTGGCTCGCGGAGCCGCTGGTCGCGGCCGAGCATCTGCCCGATGGTTACGACGATGACGTGCTCGGTGACGATCGGCCACGCAGATTGCGTCCCGGTGACTCGCTACTGGTGGACGCCAAGGCCGGTTACGCATTCGAGCGCATCCCGAAGGCCGAGGTCGAGGATCTCGTTCTCGAAGAGGTTCCCGATGTCAGCTATAGCGACATCGGTGGTCTGGGTCGTCAGATCGAGCAGATCCGCGACGCGGTGGAGTTGCCGTTCCTGCACAAGGAGCTCTATCGGGAGTACTCGCTGCGACCGCCCAAGGGTGTGCTGCTCTACGGTCCGCCCGGATGCGGGAAGACCCTGATCGCCAAGGCCGTGGCCAATTCGCTGGCCAAGAAGATGGCCGAGGTGCGTGGCGACGACGCCCGCGAGGCGAAGTCGTACTTCCTCAACATCAAGGGCCCCGAGCTGCTGAACAAGTTCGTCGGTGAGACCGAACGTCACATTCGGCTCATCTTCCAGCGGGCCCGGGAGAAGGCCTCGGAGGGCACACCGGTCATCGTGTTCTTCGACGAGATGGACTCCATCTTCCGAACCCGTGGCACCGGAGTCAGCTCCGACGTCGAAACCACCGTTGTGCCTCAGCTTCTCAGCGAGATCGACGGTGTGGAGGGCCTGGAGAACGTGATCGTGATCGGTGCTTCCAACCGCGAGGACATGATCGACCCGGCGATCCTGCGGCCGGGCCGACTGGACGTCAAGATCAAGATCGAGCGGCCGGACGCCGAGTCGGCGCAGGACATCTTCAGCAAGTACCTCACCGACAAACTTCCGATCAATACCGAAGACCTGGCCGAGTTCTCCGGTGACGGGTCGTTGACCATCAAGGCGATGATCGAGAAGGTCGTCGATCGGATGTACGCCGAGATCGACGACAATCGGTTCCTGGAGGTGACTTACGCCAACGGTGACAAAGAAGTCATGTACTTCAAAGACTTCAACTCTGGTGCCATGATCCAGAACGTCGTGGACCGTGCGAAGAAGAACGCGATCAAGTCAGTGCTTGAGACCGGCCAGCGAGGTCTGCGCATCCAGCATCTGCTCGACTCGATCGTCGACGAGTTCGCCGAGAACGAGGACTTGCCCAACACCACCAACCCCGATGACTGGGCCCGGATATCGGGTAAGAAGGGCGAGAGGATCGTCTATATCCGCACACTCGTCACAGGCAAGAGCAGCAGTGCGAGCCGGGCCATTGATACCGAGTCGAACCTGGGGCAGTACCTCTAAGAAGCGGTAGTCCTAGTTACTCCCACATTCATTTTGAGCACCGCGAGCGGTACCGTCGAAGACGTGAGAACTCCACGCACGCTGCTGACCCTGCTGATGCTGGTACCGGTGGCTGCGGGTTGCCAGTTCTCTTTCTCATCCGGTGGTCCCGACTATAAAAAGCTCGAGACGGCGATCGCCGACGAGCTCAACAAGCAGTACTCGCCCATGTCGCGGCAGGTGTCGGCTGTTGAATGTCCCCGCCCCTCTGGTTCGCCGAAAGCTGGTTCCACCTTTAACTGCATTGCCGACCTCGAGGGCAACGACGTGCGGGTGAAGGTGACTTTCACCGATGACGACTACAACGTCGACTACGAAACCCTCGACGTAGTCTTCGATCTCGCCAAGACGGGCAAGGGCCTGTCTGAGGACGTCTCAGAGGACTACGGCTTCGACGTCGCGGTCAGTTGCGGCAGCGGGCTGAAGGTCGTGGCTGTCGGTGAGTCGTTTGAGTGCGAGGCAGCCGATCGACGAGGAGACACGCGGTCGGTCACAGTGACCGCGGGCGGGCCGGACGGCAACGATGCGTGGGAAGTGAGCGGATCGGGGTAATCCGGCAACTATCACCGTTGACCGACCGCAATGCGGACGTTTGAAACACCGTTAATTCCGCCGCCCGACCGTTGCTGAGATAGATCCGACGTTCGGTGCTAGTTTTGAGCCAACTTTGACGAGAGGAATGGCATGCCGCATACCCGTTTGGTTTCGGCGATCATGGCTGCGGGTGTTATCACTGCTGGGATCTCGACAGGCACCGCGTGGGCGGGTGGGCCGGGTGGCGCCGTCGAGAACGTCGATCAGATGTCCGCAGCGGTCGGTACCGGAGTATTCATAGATGAACTGGCGGGTTTCCTGGCCCTCGGCAACACCAACGAGGAGGCCATGGCGAACGTGGTCGCCCAATGCGAGGCCGCCGGTGGTATGGCCTGCTCCAGCGACATGGCAACCAATGTGGATAACTGCATCGGGGCATTTGCCGATCCTGTCAACTTCGTAGCTGGCGGCGGAGCCGGGGCGACCATCGAGGAAGCCCGTCAGAATGCGATCCAGCGGGCGATAGACGCCAACATTCCGGTCTCTCCGCCCGACGTGTTCCTTGTCATAGCGGACTGCTGGGAACAGTGAACGAAATGTCGCGGCGTGTGGTAACTGACCATTGTGGCATCGGGGTTATAGCCCGAAAGGTGAACGGCATATGAGAGATCAAGGCAAGGCAGCGCTGTTGATGGCGGGTTTGGCCGTATCGGCGGTCGTGGTGGCTCCTGGCGCCGGCGCTCGACCGTGCGACCAAACGAACGAATTGACGATCTGCCAAACCAACGGCAGTGTGTCGATCAAGGCGGTGCCGGGGACGTATGCGGCCCCCGCTACCCTGCCGTTGATTCCGTGGTTGACCGGTGGTCGTCGAACCGGAATCGGTGGTCGATGGTAGCGATTCGTCTTTGAGTTAGTGGGCGGCGCTGGTGTTCTCACCTCGCAGACGAGGGCACCGACGGGGTCAGGTTGCGCCTGATCCGCTAGGCAATGATCCGCAGCTCGCGGAAAAGTCGTCGCTGGTGTTGCCTTGTAACCGCGCCGCTGAAGTATCTCAGTGCGTGTGAGTAGCCAGGAGTCGTCAAAATAGCCGTGAACCCAACGCCTGCCGCAGTGCACGACGAGCCCGGCCGGAAAGAACACAAGGGCCTGGTGGTCGGTGCTGCGGGGCTGATGGCTGCCGGATTCCTCACTACCTTTTTGTCCCCCATGCTTGCGGTGTCTTTTGCCGAGGAATTTCATTTCGGGATCGGTCCGGCGGGTCTGCTTGTGGCTTGCGGGCAAGGCGGCGTTGCGCTTTCGGCCTTCGGTATCCTGCCTTTCCTGCCGCGTCTGGACCGAAAAAAAGTCGGTATTGCCGGAGCGTTGATCGTCGCCGGGTGTCTCGCGCTGACGGGTTTCGCAACGGGGTTCGGCGTGGTTCTCGCACTGCAGATCCTGGCCGGGCTGGGGGCGGGATTGTGCTACGCGTGTGCCAACTCGGCACTGGCCTACGCCCGCTTCCGGGAGCGTGCTTTCAGCGTTGTCACGATCACCTGGATGCTAGCCGGCGCTTCGATGCTGACGCTGGGGCCAATTATCGCCGATGTGTGGCCCAAGGTAGGTATCTATCTCGGGATGGCTGCGGCGGTGCTGCTGTGCATGATATTTATCGTCCGACTGCCCGACGTGCGAGGCATGGTTGAGAACGAAGTGAGCGCGTCCGGACTGAAAGAGCAGGTGAACACGCAAGGTGATTCACCCGACGACGTAGCGACGGGACCATCGGGGCGAATGGGCATCTACGGGCCCGCAGGACTTCTCATCGGTGCAATGTGGCTTCTGGAAGTCGGGAACGTGATGATCTGGACATTCGCCGCGCCGATTGGCGAGCAAGCCAGACTCTCCGTGCAGTACACGGCGACCTTTCTGGGTATGTCCCAACTTATCGGATTGGTTGGTGCCGGAATCACTTTGGCGCTCGGCGCCAAGGTTCCCAAGATGGTCCTCATCGTTCCGGCCGTAGTAGCAATGGGCGTAGGTAATCTGCTCGTCGGTACCGCAGTCAGCCCAGCGCCCTTCATGGTCGGGTTTCTCGCAATCAACCTCGGGTTCTTTTGTCTCACCCCGCTACTGCTGACGTTGGCGGCAGACCTCGACACGAGTTCGGGCCGACTTGTCGTTTTGGTTGGTGGTGCCGCCTTGGTGGCCGGCGCCTTTGCCCCGGCCCTCGGCGGTTGGATCGCTGGGGCGGACGAACATTGGCCTCGGCTGGGTACGATCGCCCTGGCCGTGGTGTTGCTGGCCCTGCCACTGCTCGTCCTGCCGGTTCGCGTTGCGAAACGAAGAATGGCATTGACGTTGGCTCCAGTCGCGTGAACACGACAACAGAAATGAGTTGCAGATGAGCGCCGAGCCATACAAGCAGATTCCGCAACCGAGCAACCGGGTCCCAGTCCTGGGCGACGCATTGCACATTGACTCCCAGCAACCCACTCAAAGCCTGATGGACCTGGCAGTCGAACTCGGGCCCATCTATGAATTGGTCGTGCCTGGCGGCAACCTGATGGTGGTGACCGGCGGGGACATCGTCTCCGAATGTCTCGACGAAACCAGGTTCGAGAAGTACATCTCTCCCCAGACTCAGGTACTGCGGGAACTCTCCGGGTCCGCCGTGTTCACGGCGTGGACGACCGAGCCAGAGTGGAAACAAGGCCACAACATCCTGCTACCGGCGTTCGCCCCGGGTGCCATCAAGGGCTACACCGAGAAGATGGCCGACATCGCCGGTCAACTCGTGCTCAAGTGGGCACGGCTGAACCCGGGCGAGCCCGTCGATGTCGGCCCCGACATGGTCAGGCTGACGTTCGACACCGTTTCCCTGGTGTGTTTCAGCTACCGGCCAGGGTCCTTTTACCGCCAGGACATGCACCCCGCGGTGACGGCCATCGAGACAGCGATCGACGAGGCAATGCGACGGCCCTCTCAGCTGCCTGGCCAGAACGCCCTCGAGTGGCTCGGCGGTCGGCGGGAATACAAGAAAGCCCTCAGCTACTTGGCGGAGTTGGCTGACGGAATCATCCGGGATCGGATCGATTCTGGGCGGGTAGGACAGGTGGGCGATGTTTTGGACATCATGCTCACAACAGCGGACAAGGCCAGTGGCAGGCAGCTGGACCTGGTCAATATTCGCCAGCAAATGATCACTTTCCTGGCGGCCGGATACGACACAACCAGCGGCTTGTTGCAGTTCACCCTGTACTACATGCTGAAGAACCCTGACGTGCTCACGAAGGTATACGCCGAGGTGGACGAGGTCTTCGGTGGCGATCTGTCGGTGATTCCAGCAGCGACAGATATTCCGAAATTGAAGTATCTGTTGCAGGTAATGAAGGAGGCGTTGCGGCTAGGGCCTAACGGCAATGGCTTCGAGGTCGTTGCGTTGGCCGACACTGTGTTGGGTGGGCAGTACCGGATCCAAAAGGGTCAAGCCATGCACATTCTCACACCACAGATTCAACGCAATCCAGACATTTTCCCCGATCCCGAACGATTCGATCCGGAAAGGTTCACCCCGGACAGGGAGGCCGAAAGGCCGGCGTGGGCCTGGATGCCTTTCGGCAGTGGCCAGCGGGCATGTATCGGCCGGCATTTCTCCTTCCACGAAGCGCAACTGCTTATCGGGATGATTCTGCAGCGTTTCAAACTGGTCGATTCGTTCGACTATCAGCTGGACTTGCACGACGGCTTCTCGGTCAAGCCGCAGAACTTCAAGATCACCGTGGAGCCTCGTGAGGGTAGGCGCGACGCGATGTTGGTTACGCCGGGGCAGTCGGCGGGGCTGGCCGAGGACAAGCCTGCAGTCAAGCCCAAGGCCCCGGTTTCGGAGTACGCCAGGGGCAACTCGCTGTTGGTGCTTTACGGGTCGAACCTGGGAACCGCGGAGCGGATCGCCAACGAGATAGCCGAGGACGGCACAGCCAGAGGCTTCCGGGTGACTCTCGGTGCGCTCGACGACTTCGTCGATGCGATCACCGAGGGTGACGCCGTCGTCGTCGTGACGTCCTCATACAACGGCAATCCGCCGGACAATGCCGTCAGATTCCTGGAGTGGCTGCGCAGCGGGCTAGCCCCGGACGCGCTGGCTGACGTGAAGTACACGGTCTTCGGTTGCGGCGACCGGGTCTGGGCGACAACGTTCCAAAAGATACCCGCCGAAGTCGACCAGCTACTCGCAGCAGCTGGAGCAGAACGGATAGCGCAGCGGG
>ERZ888423.903-NODE-903-length-28566-cov-14.427098_pt1 | contig 28566 bp, 24 predicted proteins | sample MGYA00520523_ERZ888423 | MGnify/ENA primary metagenome ERZ888423 (study PRJEB32303, sample SAMEA104408611) | aquatic metagenome | biome: Brackish water; feature: Pelagic; material: water | place: Baltic Sea | collected 2014-06-08T10:24:00 | depth 30,27 m ...
GCTTAACTATTTGATTTTGGCTTTTGCTAATCGCTAAAAACTAAAGGCTAATAGCCATTTATTTTTCTATTAAACTCTTTGTAAATTCGTTCAAAGTTGCCACTTTGTGTTCGAAATTTCCTTTCAATGTTTTTCTATATTCATTGATATTTTTCACCAAATCATCAATATTATCAGGAATAATATCTTCAAAAAATTGACGCATTCTTTTGGCGGTTGTTGGTGATTTTCCATTGGTAGAAATTGCAATTTTTACGTTTCCTTTAGTGACAATTCCGCCCATATAAAAATCGCAAAAAGTTGGATTATCAGCAACATTTACCAAGATATTTTTTTCTTTACAATCTTTATAAACTTGAATATTTACATCTAAATTATTGGTAGTTGCAATTACAATTTGTTTGTTTTTCAAATACGATTTTTTATAGGTATCATCAATCATTTGAATGTGAAACTTTTGTGCAAATTCTTTGGTTTCCTCACGGAAAAAAGGCGCCACTAAAGTCACATTTGCATCTGGACTTGACTTCAATAGAAAAGACATTTTTTCAACTGCTACAAATCCACCACCAACAATTAAAATCTGTAATTGATGCGTTTTTAAAAAAATAGGATATAAATTATTACGTTCCATAAGCAGCTGAATTGAGTTCGTATTGATACTGATTTTGGATAGTTAATATCGTTTTACGATGTTTGACAACTTCGCCAAAAATGATGATTGCTGGATTACTTAATTGTTCATTTTTAACAACTTGCTCAATGTTATCTACAATTCCAATGCCTATTTTTTCATATGAAGTTGTGCCATTTTGGATGATGGCAACAGGTAGATTATTTTTACCTTGTTGTTGAAATAATTGTACAATTTGAGGCAATTTACTCATGCCCATCAAAACTACTACAGTTGCATTTGATTTTGCTGCCAATTCAATATCTGAAGACAATTCGTGGTTTTTAGTGGTGCCAGTTATTACCCAAAAACTTTCTGAAAATCCACGTTTTGTCAATGGAATGTTTTGACTTCCAGGCACCGCTAATGCTGAAGAAATGCCAGGAACAAAGGCAGTTTCTAATCCAAATTTCGCTCCATATTCAAGCTCTTCCGCTCCTCTTCCAAAAATAAAAGGATCACCACCTTTTAAACGAACTACATGTCCGAATTTGTTTGCACGCGACACAATCAACTCATTAATTTGGTCTTGTTGATAGGCATAACATCCTTTTCTTTTTCCAACAAATATGAGTTCCGCTTTGGAATTTATATAGTCTAAAATTTCATCATTTACCAAAGCATCATACAAAACAACATCCGCAGTTTTTAACACTTTGATTGCTTTTACAGTAATCAAATCTACATCTCCAGGGCCTGCTCCAACAACCGTTAATTTAGGATTTTTAATACTCATTTCTTTTAATTATTATTTGAAAATGCAACATCAGAAGTTCTGAAATCTCTTACTTTTTGTAAAAAATAACTGGCATCTTCAATGTATTTTTCAGAAAAAAAGGCTGTTGGTTTTTGTTCTTGAATTTGATAAATCAACTTCGAAAAAGTGGTCTCTAAACCAATCTTATCTGAAGAAATAAATACCTCATCAAACTGTTGAATGATGTTTGCATGAGAATTTGTACTGATTTCTTCAGACAACAACATCGCTTTTGCAGAATTCACTAAAGAACTGTAAGCATGATAAATAGCATTGGAATACACCTCATTTTGATGCGATTCTTTTGCCTTTTCAATTTTTTCTTCACTTTCTAAAAACAAGGTAGCAATCAAATCAATCACCACACCTGCACATTCTCCAATACCAATTTCTTGAACATACGTTTCACTATTTCCCCAGTCAATAAAATCATCTTGGGTAAGGTTTGAAGCGTCTTGCAAATCACTCAAAAAATCGTAAAAATATTTTTTGCCTTTTTCTTCATAATAAAAAGTAAAATTGCTTCCGTTGGCATTTTTTTCAAAATCATTTAGAATTCTACGCAAAGCCTCAGGACCTCTTTTACTTGGAATTTTCACCACTTTATCTGCAAAAATTCCTTTTCCATTTCCCAAATTCCCCCCACCCAGCAATACTTGCAACGCTGGTGCAACCAATTTTTCTGGTGTTCTCACAGACATTCCTTGAAAACCAATATGAGCCATGTTGTGTTGCCCACATGCGTTCATACAACCACTAATTTTGATGACCAAATCTTCGTTTGCTAATAGTTGTGGATATTCTATTTTTATGACATCTTCTAACTTTTCAGCAATTCCTGTACTGCTTGCAATTCCTAAATTGCAGGTGTCTGTTCCTGGGCAAGCTGTGATGTCAACAGCCTTGTTGTAGCCAGGTTCTGCAAAGTTCAATTTTGTCAATTCCGAATAGAAAAATTCTAACAATTCTTTTTTTACAAAAGGAATAATTAAATTTTGACGCAACGTAAAACGGATTTCAGAAGCTGCATAATTTGATACTAAATCAGCCAATTCTATAGCAACATCAGTATAAAAATTCCCTAACAAAACTTTCACTCCAATAGCAACAAATTCTTTTTGTTTCTGAGGAATTACGTTGGTAGATTTCCAAATTTCAAATTGTTTTTTATCAGAAATTGTGACTTCAGGAATTTGTGAAATTTGTGCTGGTTTTGTTATTTCATAATTTTCAACATCAATTTCAACGGATATGAATTCAATGGCATTTTGTTCAGCAGCCACTAAATCTTTAAAATCCTCCAAACCAATATCATTGATTAAAAATTTCAAACGTGCTTTTCCTCTGCTTTTTCGTTCTCCATATCTATCAAAAACACGTAAAATTCCTTCCATAGTTGGAATTATTTTATCTGAAGGTAAAAATTCGTACAGCACATCTGCATGACGTGGTTGCGAACCCAAACCTCCAGCAATCAGCACTTTAAATCCACGAATTTCATTTTCGATTTTGGCAATAAAACCCAAATCGTGCATGTATGAAAGTCCTGTATCAGCATCAGAAGCAGAAAACGAGACTTTGAATTTTCGTCCCATTTCTTGACAAAATGCATTTCTTAAAAAAAATCGAAAAACAGCATCTGCATAAGGCGAAACATCAAAGGGTTCGTCCATATCTATGCCCGCAGTTTCGGAAGCTGTGACATTTCTAACGGTATTTCCACAAGCTTCTCGTAACGTAACATCGTCTTTTTCCAATTCAGCCCACAATTCAGGTGTTCTGTTCAAATCAACATAATGAATTTGGATATCTTGACGCGTTGTAATGTGCAATTTTCCTGTTGAATACTCATCAGAAGCTGCTGCAATTCTTCTTAATTGATTGCTTGAAACTTTACCATAAGGCAGTTTTATACGAATCATTTGAACGCCTTGTTGACGCTGACCATAGACGCCTCTTGCCAATCGCAAACTTCTGAATTTCTCCTCATCAATCTGAAGATTATTGTATTGCTCGATTTTATCAGCCAATTCAATGATGTCTTTTTCAACAACCGGATTTTCAATTTCTGTTCTAAAACTTCTCATTTTTTTAATTTATTTTATAAATCCGACACCTACAGTATTATTGGTTTTTGGATTGATTAAGATAAAAGCGCCATTGTATTTATGTTTTTTATACGTATCAAAAAAAAGCGGTTTGCTAACTTTGATTTGAATATCACCAATTTGATTTAAAGTCAATGCTGTTGTATTTTCTTCAACTCCAGAAAAATCGGTCTTTAAAATCGTTGACAAATGTGTAATTTTTGCTTGCACATCATTGACACCATGTTTCAAATAATATTTTTGAGCGTTTTGAAGTGGTTCTTTATCCATCCAACAAATAGTTGCTTCCAACTCTTTTGCAATTGTTGGAATTTCATCAATCTTTACAATCATGTCTCCTCTACTTACATTCACATCATTTGTTAAAGTGATGGAAACTGAACTTCCTGAAAGCGCTGTGTCAAACTCTTGATCAAAAAAATAGATATTTTTGATAGTAGATTTTGTTAGAGAAGGCAACACCAAAACTGGGTCTCCAACCGAAAAATCACCACCATAAATTTTCCCAGCATACGCTCTAAAATCATGGTATTCAGCAGTTTTGGGTCTTATCACAGTTTGTATAGGAAATCGTGCATTTGCGCTGTCATTTGTTAATGTTGTGTCGATATTTTCTAGATAATCCAACAAGGTTTCTCCTTGATACCATGACATTTTGGTTGATTTCTCAACAACATTATCACCATTCAACGCAGAAATTGGAATGAATGTAATTTTTTGAGCCTCAAAATCACTTTTGGTTGCTAAATAGTTAATTTCATTTTTGATGGTTTGAAACTTTTCTTCCGAAAAATTCACCAAATCCATTTTATTCACAGCAACAATTACTTCTTTAATTCGCAATAAATTATTGATAAAAAAATGACGATATGTTTGTTCAATAACCCCATTTCTAGCATCCACCAAAATAATCGAAGCCTGTGCATTTGATGCGCCAGTCACCATATTTCGAGTATATTCAACATGACCTGGAGAATCAGCAATAATGAAACTTTTGGCAGGTGTAGAAAAATAAATATGCGCTACATCAATTGTAATTCCTTGTTCCCGTTCCGCAATTAAACCATCAGTTGCTAGTGAAAAATCCAAATAATCAAAACCTCGTTGTTTGCTTTTTTCTTCAATGGCTTTTAATTTATCCGTTGTTAACGACTTTGTATCGTACAAAAGTCGACCAATTAAAGTACTTTTTCCATCATCTACACTTCCTGCTGTTGCTATTTTTAGGTGCCCCATCCCAACCTTCACCAAAGGGAAAGGAGTTGGATTCGTTTGTGTTTTTGTGTAACTCATAAGTCAATTCGAAACCTCCTAAAAAGAAGGAACTCATTTAGAGTATTATTTTTATTTATATTAGTTCTGAAAATTTCAATACTTGTTTTAAACTGCAGACTTTAGGCAATCTCAATAATTAATATTTTCGCATTTTGTTTAAAGCCTTTAGCTTTTGACATTTTAAAAATATCCCTGTTGTTTACGTTTTTCCATGGCTGCTTCTGAACGTGAATCGTCAATTCTTGCACCTCTTTCTGAAATAGAAGCGTCTCTAATTTCTTCTACAACTTTATCAATTGTTGCAGCGTCGGAAATCACAGCTGCTGTACAACTCATATCGCCAACAGTTCTAAAACGCACAGTTCTTTCTATAACTTCCTCATACTCATCTCTATAAACCACATCATCATTGGCAGACCAAATAAATCCATCACGAATAAATGTTTTTCTTTTGTGCGCGAAATAAATAGACGGAATTTTGATTTGCTCTTTTTCAATGTATGACCAAACATCTAATTCTGTCCAATTTGAAATGGGAAAAACACGCACATTTTGACCCAATTCAATGCGTCCATTGAGCATATCAAACAACTCAGGACGTTGGTTTTTCTCATCCCATTGACCAAAATCGTCTCTCACAGAAAAAATACGTTCTTTGGCTCTCGCTTTTTCTTCATCTCTTCTTGCGCCACCAATACACGCGTCAAAATCAAACTCTTCAATGGCATCTAACAAGGTTTCTGTTTGCAACATATTTCTACTTGAATATCTGCCTTGTTCTTCTTTTACTTTGCCATTATCAATGTTGTCTTGCACATTTCTAATGATTAATTCCAAACCTAATTCTTGAACCAATTTGTCTCTAAATGCAATCGTTTCAGGGAAATTATGACCTGTATCTATATGCAATAATGGAAAAGGAATTTTGGCAGGATAAAAAGCTTTTTGCGCCAAACGCACCAATGTAATGCTATCTTTTCCGCCAGAAAAAAGCAATACAGGACGTTCAAATTGGGCAATAACCTCTCTGAAAATATAAATAGCCTCGCTTTCTAAAGCATTTACTTTCAAAATTTTTTTAGTCATTTTTATTATTTTTTAAGAATGCAATCCACATTCTCTATTACTTTCTACTTTTGTTGGATCAAAATACACAAACTCGTTAGGTAATTGTCTTTCAAATAAATACGTATCTAAATCACTGTTTGACCAATGATAAAATGGACTCACTTTTAGCATGCCATCTTTGCTTTTTGAAACAATATCAATACTGTCTCTGAACGAAGTTTGACCTTTTCTCAAATTCGTAAACCAAACATCTGGCTGATGCTCTTTCATGGCTCTTGAAAAAGGTTCTAATTTTACTTGCTCCGTAAACAATTGATGTTTTGGATCGTCAATACTAGGCAATCCCAAAACCACATTTCTATATGCAACTGTTTGTTTTGGTGTGTATAAATGAATATTTAAATTCAATGTTGAAATCAGCAATTCTGCGTGTTTATAAGTTTGAATAGTATTATACCCTGTATCGCACCAAATTACTTTAACATCACTTTTAACGGCAGTTACAGCATTTAAAATCGCCACTTCATAAGGCCTGAAATTTGTGGTGATTACTGGATTTTTTGCAATCTGTATTGCCCATTTGATTATCTCTTCTGGACTTTTATCTTTCAATTCTTTATTAGTTTTTTCTATATCTAAGTTCATTATTTTCCCCATTTTACGTTATTCCAAACCCTTTCATGAAAAAAATACAATATCATTTTTGTCATTACTTCTAGAGATGCAATTGATGCAGCCAAAGAAATTTTTTGAGTGATAAAATAAGAAATGATTAAGGTATCAAGTGTTCCAATAAGTCTCCAGCTTATGGCTTTAACGACACTTCTTATAGGTCTTTCTGATTTTTTATCTTCTTCAAAGCTTCCTTTATTTTCGGATTTATTGAATATCATTTGGTCTAAAATTATTAAAATTTTTTTACCCTACTTAATTGGTAGAGTTTGCAAACTTACATCATTAAAAAGATAAATTGAAGTAAAAATTTAAATATTTTATATAATTCCTATCGATTTAATAGATTATAAAAAATAGACTTAAAATATTATTAATATCGTATTGATTTTTATATTTAAGTAAAATATAAGAGATAAAAAAAGTGATTCTTTTGAAATTTTTAGAATGTTTTTCCTAAAGTAAACTGAATAGGAATCGCAATTCCATCATTTCTGGTGAAAATATTTCCATTAGAATAATGCATAATTCGCAATTCAGCATTGTATTTTCGGTCTTTTCCAAAGAAAACACCAAAACCCATAGTGTCTTGAAAAGTTATTTTAGGACCTGTTTTTGTATTGTCAATATCACTTTTCGTTAAGAAAGTTGGTCCAATTAAAGAGTAATTTGTATAAAAATCAAAACCATCTCTTCTTAATAAATAGAATCGCAAAACTGGGAAAACAGAAAATGCAAACACATTTCCATTATTTATTGGTGACTGAAAATAGGTAACACTTGCGCCCCAATCTAAAGAAAAAATTCTTTCAGATCTGTAAATAAGTCTCTGATAAATCAACGAAAAAGCATGATTTGCTTTGACTTCACCCAACCAAAAAACAGGAATTCCAAAACTTTCAAAATTACCCACTTTTAGACTCATCCCAAAAAAACGATTCACTCCAAAACCAATAGCACTTGTTCCATAGCTCACTTGAAAAATATTCTTTGGAAAAAAATAGTCGTTATTCGCATATTCATTCGCGGTTTTGTCGTCAACTTGTTGCAAATGATATTCAAATCCAACACTTGCTTGCGAAATAGAAGGTTGATTGTGGTTCGTTGATTTTGGCAAAAAAGTACCGTTTGCAGATAATCTCCATTTGTCTGACAACCAATACTGAAAGCCAAATCCATATAATAAACTGGCATAATGGGCATCTTCATATATCACTTTGTCATTAATTGAAAACCCAAATCTGGTTATATTTGCAACGCCAGCTTCTGCATAAAATGACGTTTTTTTATCAATATTAAAATCTTTTTTGACTGACAATGACCAAGCATTGATCCACACACTTCGTTCATATCCAATATTATTGACGTTGTCATATTTAAACCAAGATGCAGGTCTCATCGTTCCGAATTGAACCGAAAAATCATCTGTAATTTTGTGACCTAATAACAATCTGCCTGAAAACCAATCGCGACTGAAGGTATTTGTGGCATATCCATCAATCAAATTTTCGTTTGAAAAAGGATAAAAAATTCCACCCAAATTGATGCTATAATAGGATTTTGATAAAAAATTAGTAAATTTTGTTTTTGAAGCATTTTCATTTTGAGAAAAACTCTTGAGTGAAAAAAGAAGTATTGAAATTATGATTAAGTATTTTCTCATAAATTTAAAACTCATTTTTCGTCAAACTTTCCAACGTGGTATTTTTAAAAATTTGCAAGGTACTGTCTCTCACTTGAATCATTAAATTGTGCACTGTACAAGCATTTTCATCTGGACAATCATCACATTTTTCATAAAAATTCAAACTTACGCAAGGCACCATCGCAATTGGACCTTCCAAAACGCGCATCACAGCTGTCATTTGAATTTCTGAGGGATGTTTCAATAAATAATAGCCTCCTCCTTTTCCTTTTTTAGAGCCTAAAAAACCTGTTTTTCTGAGAGTTAATAAAATACTTTCTAAAAACTTTAATGAAATATTTTCGCTTTTAGAAATCGTAGCAATTTGAACAGGACTTTTGTCATGTTGTCTCGCCAAATAAGTGAGCGCTTTGATTCCGTATTTTGTTTTTTTAGACAGCATGAAACAAAGATATTGGTTTTTAGTTTTTAGTTGTTAGTTTTTTGGATTTTGGTTTTTGGTTTTTGGTTTTTGGGTTGAATAAAATCACAAACAACAGAAACCCTCAAACATTTATTTTTAAAATTTAACTGTAAAACTAATTAGCATTAAAATCTAAAGCTTGTTCAATATCCGCAATAATATCAGCCACGTTTTCCAAACCAACAGAAACTCGCACCAAACCATCTGTAATTCCGACTTCTAACCTGTCTTTTTCTGATAATTTACTGTGTGTTGTTGAAGATGGGTGTGTCACAATGGTTCTTGTATCGCCCAAATTTGCAGACAATGAACACATTTTGATGTTGTTCAAAAAAGTTCTTCCTGCATCAATACCGCCTTTAATTTCAAAAGCGACAATATTGCCTCCTAATTTCATTTGCTTTTTAGCAATTTCATACTGTGGATGTGATTTTAGAAAGGGATATTTTACCATGTTTACATTTGAATGTTGCTCTAAAAACTCAGCAACTTTTTGTGCATTTTCAGCATGTTTTTCAACTCTGATTGCCAAAGTTTCTAAACTTTTTGATAAAACCCATGCATTGAAAGGTGACATTGCAGGTCCTGTATTTCTGGCAAACAAATTAATTTCGCGCATCAATTCCTTGTTTCCGACTGTAATTCCACCCAAAACCCTGCCTTGACCATCAATCAATTTTGTTGCGGAATGAATCACCAAATCTGCTCCAAATTTGATAGGTTGTTGCACATAAGGTGTTGCAAAACAATTGTCTACAATATAAATCAGGTTGTGTTTTTTGGCGATTTTCCCAATCAATTCCAAATCTAAAATATCTACTGCAGGATTTGTAGGCGTTTCTATGTATAAAATTTTCGTGTTTTCTTGAATCAAACTTTCTAACAAATCAACCTCATTAACTTTAAAATAAGTAGTTTCAATATTCCATTTTGGGAAAAATTTGGTAAACATAGCATGTGTAGAACCAAAAACGGAACTACAAGAAACAATGTGTTCGCCCGCTTTTAGCAATGCTGCAAACGACGTAAAAATCGCAGCCATTCCAGTGGCAAAAGCATACCCAGCCTCTGCCCCTTCCATTTCAATAATTTTATTGACAAATTCAGTGGTGTTTGGATTTGTAAATCGGCTGTATAAATTGCGCTCTTTTTCTTCTGCAAAAGAGGCACGCATATCTTCAGCATCCTCAAAAACGAAACTAGAAGTAAGATATAACGGTGTTGAATGCTCTGAAAACTGACTTCTTTCATTCTGATTTCTGATGGCATTGGTTTCAAAATGTTCGCTCATATTTTTGGGTACTAATTATTGGTTTTTGTTATTATCCCTAAAAGGTTTTTAAAACCTTACAGGGGCTTTTAATCATTATTTCATTAATTCATTGCAATCCGTAAAATATCGCCAAAAACACCTCTTGCAGTTACTTTTGCACCTGCTCCAGCGCCTTGAATAACAATGGGTTGTGCACCATAAGATTCTGTATAAATTTCAAAAATTGCATCAGAACCTTTTAACGAACCTAAAGGGGAATTTTGTAAAACAGAAACCAATTTCACTTCCAAAATTCCTTTTTCTTTGGATAAATCTCCACTCAACTCGCCAATATAACGCAACACATGATTGGGTTTTTGTGCATTTTTCAACGTTTGATATTCTTCATTCAATAAATTCATATTTTTTTGAAAATAATTCACATCATTCCCTCTTAAATTTTCTGGAATCAGGTTTTGAACAATGACTTCATGCAATTCATTTTCTAAATCCAATTCTCTCGCTAAAATTAATAATTTTCTGGCAACATCAACACCACCCAAATCATCTCTTGGGTCTGGCTCTGTAAAACCTTTAGAAATGGCGTCTCGTAATACTGTTGAAAACGAAATTTCTTCTACAGAAAATGTATTGAACAAATAACTCAAAGTTCCTGAAAAAACACCTCGAATTCTAGTGATATTTTCTCCTGATTCGTGCAACAAACGAATTGTATCAATCAATGGTAAACCTGCACCAACATTGGTTTCGTATAAATATTGTTTTTTGTGTTCTTTTAGTTTTAAACGCAGTTTTTTGTAAAAATCAAAAGATAAGGTATTTGCAATTTTATTACAAGAAACTAAGTCAAAACCTGATTCAATAAGAGGAATGTATTGATTTACGAAATCAACATTTGCAGTATTATCAATCGCAATTAAATTCTCTAAATGATGCGTTTTTGCAAAAGAAATTATGTGCTCAACTGTCAAATTTTCGACACCATTTTGCAATAATTCAGGTTCCCACTTTTGATTAACGCCGTTTTTGTGTAGCAATACTTTTTTTGAGTTTGCGACTGCAAAAACATTCAATTGAATTTTTCTTCTTTCTAAAATTTGTGGAATATTTTCTAATATTTGATTAATTAATGTAGCACCAACCAACCCTTTTCCGAAAATGGCAATGTTTACTTTTTTGGAAACTCCGAATATTTGACCGTGAATCACATTAACAGCTTTGTGCAACTGTTCTTTTTTTACAATAATATTCACATTTTTTCCGGTTATCGAATTATTAAACAACAATGGTATGATTTGATTTTTAATCAAAGCATTGTATGGATGGTGAAATTCGCTCAAATCTTGACCAATAATTGAAATGACTGCAACATTTTTTATCACCGAAATTTGATTGACATCTTGCGAATATAAATCACTTTCAAACTCATTCTCTAGCGCTTTTACTGCTTCTTCAGCTTTATTTTCTTCAATCACAAAACCAATTCCTCTTTCTGAGGAACCTTGCGAAATGATGCTCACACTGATGTTTTTAGCACTCAATGTTTTAAAAATTCGTGCATCAACACCCACTTTTCCCAACAAACCTCTTCCTTCAAAATTCAGCAAACAAACATTGCTGATGGTTGAAATGGATTTAATGCCTTTTGAAGAAGTTTCAGAAGTGATTAAAGTGCCTTTATCTTCCTTGTTAAAAGTATTCAAAATCCGAAGATTGATGTTTTTTTCTAATAACGGAATGATGGTTTTTGCGTGCAAAATGTTTGCGCCAAAATTTGCCAATTCATTCGCTTCTGAAAAAGAGAGCTGTTCAATTTTCTTTGCATCAGCCACCAATTCAGGATTTGCTGTGAAAATTCCATTCACATGCGTGTAGTTTTGCAACTCGTCTGCATCTAAATAATTTGCTAATAATGCTGCTGTATAATTGCTGCCATTTCTGCCTAAAGTAGTGGTTTCGTTTTTTTGATTGCTGGCAATAAAACCAGTAACTAAATTGAGTGTTTTGCTATTTTCTTTGAAAAACTGCACTGTATTTTCTTTAGAAATTGCTTTAATAGGTTGCGCATTTCCAAAGTTTTCATCGGTAATAATTAGGTTTCTTGCGTCCGCAATTTTTACTGGAATTCCCTCATTTTCAAGCAAGCTTGCTACTAATTTTACTGACAATAATTCGCCTTGCGCTAAGACTTCATCTTTGATTTTTTCACTGAAATCGCCCAACAAAGAAACACCTTCAAAAATAGTTTTGAGTTTGCCAAACTCTGCTGAAAAATCAACATTTTTATTAGGTTCCAATTGATACGATTTCAACTCTTCAAAATCAGACAAGTACTCTTTTTTTGCAGCCGCTTTCTCTAAAATTTTTTCCAATTCATTGGTGGTATTTCCTCTTGCAGAAATAACAATGGTAAATTTTTCTTGATTTTTTACTTTGTCAAGAATGATTTTCATAGCATGTTGCAATCCAGTTCCGTTTGCCAATGATTTTCCTCCAAATTTTACAACTTTCATTTTTTTAGCCCTGTAATTTGTGTTAAAAATAGGTTCAATAATCTGTTGCAATTGTTCATATTCCATCAAAAAAGCATCATGACCATGCACAGAATGAATTTCATTATAGGTCACGTTTGCTTTGGTCAAAGCCAATTTTCTTTGCGTTTCTCTGTTTTCATCTGCTGTAAAAAACAAATCAGAATCCACTCCAATAATGTGAATATTAGCTTCGATTTTGTCTAAAAATTCAATCGGAATTTTTCCATTATTAGTCACGTCAATTGATTTTAACAACTGATTCATCAATTTATACGAAGACAATTGATAACGTTCTTGCAATTTTTTCCCATGATGCAACAACCAACTTTCAACATTGAAAATTGATAATTCCTCATTTTTGGAACGCTGAAATCGTTTTTTAAAAGATTCAGGAGTTCTGTAACAAAGCATGGCATGCATTCTTGCATCATGCACAGGATTGTTGGAATTGACTAAAAACTGCTCTTGAATTTGACAATTGGCAATCAACCAATCTGTTGATTTCCAGTCCGTGGCAACAGGAATAAAATGCTGCGTTAATTGAGGATTCAAAACCATCATTTCCCACGCAATTCCTCCACCCAATGAACCTCCAATCAATGCAAAAAGCTGTTTAATTTTTAGTTCTTTTAAGCCAATTAAAAAAATTCGTGCAATATCTCTAGCAATAAAACTTTTGTAATCGTCAACCACAAATCCGTCAAAACCATTGCCAGGAATGTTGAAAGCCAAAACTGTATATTTTTGGGTGTCAATGGTTTTTTCATCGCCAATAATTTCAGACCACCAACCATTTTCACCTGCAACATTGCTGTTTCCTGTCAATGCATGATTGACCAAAACTACTGGAGCATTTCCTAAAGGCTGTCCAAATAGTTGATAGCTCAATTCAATATTTTGAAATTGTGCACCACTTTCTGTGGTGAAACTAGGAATTATAATATGTTGTAAATGCTCTTTCAATTAGTTATTTTTTATTATTCAAAAAATACCTACAAGGTCTTAAAGACTTTGTAGGATGTAGTTACTAAATTTTTGCAAATGCAGCTTTTAAATCGGCTTTTAAATCCTCAATATCTTCAATTCCTACAGAAAGTCTGATTAAATCAGTAGTGACTCCTGCACTTAATTGTTGAGCTTCATCCAATTGTTGATGTGTAGTACTTGATGGATGAATAATCAATGATTTTGTATCGCCAATATTTGCCAATAACGAAAACAATTTAGTTTCGTTTGAAATGGTTTTAGCAGCTTCAAATCCTCCTTTTGCCCCAAAAGTAACAATCCCACTTTGACCATTTGGCAAATATTTATCTGCTAATGATTTGTATATACTGTTTTCCAAACCTGGATAATTTACCCAAGCAACTTCGTCTTGTTCTTGCAACCATTGCGCAATTTCCAACGCATTTTTTGAATGTTGTTTGATTCTTACAGTGAGTGTTTCCAGTCCTTGAATGATTTGGAAAGCATTTGTTGGACTCAAAGCGCCTCCAAAATCACGCAAACCTTCTAAAATTAGTTTGAAAGTATAAGAAGCTGCACCCAAAGTTTCATAGTATTTTAATCCATGATAACCCGCTGAAGGCTCTGTAAACTCAGGAAATTTTCCACTAGACCAATCAAATGTTCCTGCATCAATAATGGCTCCTCCTAAAGAATTTCCTTGACCTCCAATGTATTTTGTCAAAGAATGAATCACAATATCAGCTCCATGTTTTATAGGGTTTAACAAAGCAGGACTTGCCACTGTATTATCCACAATAAAGGGCACTTTTGCAGCTTTTGCTTCTTTGGAAATAGCTTCTAAATCCAAGACATCCAACTTAGGATTTCCTAGTGATTCCACAAAAAAAGCTCGGGTATTTTCTTGAACAGCTTTGCCAAAGTTTTCAGGTTTTTCGGCATCTACAAAGGTAGTTGTAATGCCCAATCTCGGTAACGTTACATTCAATAAATTGTATGTTCCACCATATAAACTGCTTGATGCCACAATATGATCACCCGCTTTTAATAAGGTTAAGAATCCTGTTGAAATAGCAGCAGTTCCTGATGCAAAAACAACAGCACCAATGCCACCTTCAATAGCCGCTAAACGATCTTGTAAAATTTGATTGGTTGGATTGTTCAATCTAGTGTAAATAAATCCTAATTCTTTTAATGAGAATAGGTTTGCAGCATGATCTGCATTGTTAAAAACATAAGAGGTTGTTTGGTAAATAGGCACAGCTCTTGTTCCTCCATTTTTTGTAACATCATGTCCTGCATGCAACGCGTTGGTTGCGAATTTTTGTGTACTCATTTTTCTGTTTTTTTGAGTTAATAAATAAAACATTTACATCAATTTGATTGATGTACTGTGCTTACTAGAAAAATGTTATTAAGAAATTTAGAAATCCCTTAGACTAAGAAATTTTTTCTTTGTTATCTATCCATTTTTTAATTGGGTAGAATTTAGCACCTTTTCCAAAAAATGGGAGGTTGCTAAGGCTTCAAAGGGTCTAGTCCCTCCACCTTTCTTGATAACATTTCAATACGTTAATTGAACTTTGTAGTTGCAAATATTGCAACAGAAAAATGGATTATGCAAATTATTTTTTAGTTATTTACGAAATACTTTTACCCAGCAAAATGAAACATTTACATTTTAATTGATAATTTTTTCAAAAAAAGATTATCAATTTAGAATTAAAATCTAAATTTGCAATTATAACAAGAGGAAAAATTTGAACTGATTGCAACCTCTTAAGCTGAAATGAATTCAGTTTAAACAAAAATGCTAAAGCAGAAAGTTTCTACTACTTTTAGCTACCAAGCAATCATTTTTATTTTTCAGATACCTAAAAACAATTGTTTTATGTCGTACTTATTTACATCTGAAAGTGTTTCTGAGGGACATCCAGATAAAATTGCAGATCAAATTAGTGATGCTTTAATTGATAATTTCTTAGCATTCGATAAAACTAGCAAAGTAGCTTGTGAAACTTTGGTAACCACTGGGCAAGTAATTTTGGCTGGCGAAGTTAAATCGGAAACGTATTTAGATGTGCAACAAATTGCCAGAGATGTCATCAATAAAATTGGTTACACCAAAAGTGAATATAAGTTTGAGGGTAATTCATGTGGTGTTTTGTCAGCAATTCACGAGCAATCTCCTGATATCAATCAAGGAGTTGAAAGAAAAAATCCTGAAGATCAAGGTGCAGGAGACCAAGGAATGATGTTTGGGTATGCCACTGACGAAACCGATAATTATATGCCATTGGCACTAGAATTGTCTCACAGATTGTTGAAAGAATTGGCTGAAATCCGAAGAGAAAGCAATGAAATTCCTTATTTAAGACCTGATGCCAAAAGTCAAGTTACGATTGAATATTCGGATGAAAATGTGCCGCAAAGAATTGATACCATTGTGATTTCTACCCAGCACGATGATTTTATAAAACCCGCATCCGAAAGCAAAAAAAACAAAACGATTGCTGATGAAAAAATGTTGAAAATCATTTTTGATGATATTATTCGCGTTTTAATTCCGAGAGTAATTGCTAAATTACCAGAAAAAATTCAACGATTATTTACAGACGAAATTAAATATCACATCAATCCAACTGGTGTTTTTGTGATTGGAGGGCCACATGGAGATACAGGTTTGACCGGACGTAAAATTATCGTAGACACTTATGGAGGAAAAGGTGCTCATGGTGGAGGCGCGTTCTCAGGAAAAGACCCAAGCAAAGTAGATAGATCAGGAGCTTATGCAACCAGACATATTGCCAAAAATATTGTAGCTGCTGGTTTGTGTAAAGAGGTTTTGGTGCAAGTTTCGTATGCCATTGGGGTTGCAAAACCTACAAGTATTTATGTAAACACACTTGGCACCTCAAAAATAAAAATGACAGATGGTAAAATCGGGGAAATTATCGAGAAATTATTTGATATGCGTCCTTATGCCATTGAACAACGATTGAAACTTAGAGCGCCAATATATTCTGAAACTGCGGCTTATGGTCACATGGGAAGAACTCCTGAAAAGAAGATTGTCACTTTTTCAAATCCAATGGGAGAGACTGTTTCGCAAGAAGTAGAAACGTTTACCTGGGAAAAATTGAACTATGTTGATGACATCAAAAAAGCATTTTCGCTTTAAAATTGTTTGAAGTTATTCCACAGAGTTACACTGACGAATCACAAAGGTTCACAAAGGGATTGGTTTTTCTTTGAGCATTTTGTGACTCCTTCATGTTTTTTATGGTGCACCTTTTTCGATTGGTATTTGAATTCGCTTTAAAATTGTTTGAAGTTATCCCACAGAGTTCCACTGAGGAGTCACAAAGGTTCAAAAAGGAATTGGTTTTCTTTGAGCATTTTGTGACTCCTTCGTGTTTTTATGATACAACTTTTAGGGTTATCACTTGAAAACACCCTTTCTATCTCTTTAACATTTTTTTAAGAGTCCGTCCTTGTCTGTTTGTGTACTTTCGGAAAATATTCAAATCACACACAATTATGACAAAAAAAATAGTATTGCAGCTGCTCACAGTTGTATTTGTTTTTTCTTTTTCTGCGGAAACTCTAGCTCAAAGCAAAAAAAAGAAAAAAGACGACAAAGAAGCGGTGGTCAATTCTGCTACAAAACCCTCTTTTGAATAAGAAACCCCGCCTTTTGGGTAACTGCAAAAAGTAAGCAATTTAATTTAAACAAAAATAGAAATGACAATACTGAAATCGACTGCGAGCGGCGTATGCGCCCCATCCCCCATCTACCGGACAAAATCTTTACTACGTGCCATGGCTTATGCCGTAGGGCTTTTGCTGGTTGTGTCGGCATGCAAAAAAGAGAATGACCAAGATGATCTAAATTCCTTGTTGGTTTACGAAGTAGCACTGGACGCCTTTGTGGCGGATTTGCAGGCCCAACCACTCGATTCTGCTGGCCTTTCCAATCGGGTAAGGGATTATTTAGCGCCCCAATCGGGAAGTTTCTTTGGTGCCACCGTGGCGCTATTGGACAGCACCAGAAAGGTGTACTACAGCCCCTATTGGTATCGCCTAAATGATATCTTGGCTTTGAAAAACTTAGCAGACCCAGCCTATCAAATAGACGAACAAGAGTGGCTGCGCCGGCCTATCGACAGTGGTTATGCCATTTGGACCGAGCCTTATTTTGACGCCGGAGGTGGCGAGGTGTGGATGAGAACACGCGCCGTTCCTGTAGTCATAAACAGCGAAATAGTGGCTGTGGCCACCACCGACGTAAAAGTGCAATAATCTTCAACCAACTAAAACCATGTGTAAACATGAAGAAAGCCATCACTTTAGAAGCCAAATCACCCAAAATGCCTGCTGATAAACCCTATATTTTAGCCTTAGACCAAGGCACTACCAGTTCCCGAGCCTTAATTTTTAATCAAAAAGGAGAGATTGTCTCCCTAGCCCAGAAGGAATTTACCCAATACTTCCCCAAGCAAGGCTGGGTGGAACATGATCCAGAGGAGATCTGGTCCAGTCAGTCCAGCGTACTAATGGAAGCCTTACTTCAAAAATCGATTCGCCCTGACCAGATTGCTGCCATTGGCATCACCAATCAACGCGAAACTACGCTTGTCTGGGATCGAAAAACAGGAAGGCCCCTCTACAATGCAATCGTCTGGCAGGACCGCCGCACCGCTGCCTATTGCGATGCCCTTAAAGAAAAAGGAGTCGCCAACCAAATCGCTGAAAAAACAGGACTAGTCATCGACGCCTATTTTTCTGCCACAAAAATCCGCTGGATTCTCGACCATGTCGACGGAGCTCAACAAAGAGCGGAAGCGGGTGAACTGGCCTTCGGAACCGTTGATACCTGGTTGATCTGGAAACTTACTGCTGGCAAAAGCCACCTGACCGACATCACTAACGCAAGCCGCACGCTGATTTTCAATATTCATGCCCAAAAATGGGACCAGGATCTGCTTGCCCTTTTTAATATTCCTATTTCCCTACTCCCAGAAGTCAAAAGCTGCAGTGAGGTATTTACTGAAACAGCTGGAGATGTGCTCAATACCAAAATCCCGATTGCCGGAGTGGCTGGAGATCAGCAGGCTGCACTTTTTGGGCAACTTTGCACCAAGCCGGGCATGGCTAAAACCACTTATGGTACCGGTTGCTTTCTGGTGATGAATACCGGAAAGGAGGCTGTTCGTTCGAAAAATCAACTCCTCACAACGGTGGCCTGGAAGATTGGGAATGAAATCAACTACGCCCTAGAAGGGTCCGTATTTATTGGAGGCGCAGCGATCCAATGGCTTCGGGATGGCCTTAAGCTGTTCAGCGATGCCAAAGAAACCGAAAAGCTGGCTACCAGCATCGACAGCAATGAGGGGGTTTATTTCGTTCCTGCCCTCGCAGGATTAGGAGCCCCACACTGGGATCAGCAAGCCCGAGGTGCTTTTTTTGGGATTACCCGAGGTACTACAACCGCACATTTCACAAGAGCAGCTTTGGAAGCCATCGCTTACCAAGTCTTTGATGTACTGAAAGCCATGGAAAAAGACGCAGGCAAACCCACGCAGGAGCTCCGAGTAGATGGAGGGGCAACTGCCAATAATTTTCTGATGCAATTCCAAGCAGACCTACTAGATTGTGAAATCAAGCGTCCAAAGATTATTGAAACCACAGCTCTTGGTGCTGCTTTTTTAGCGGGATTGGCAGTAGGCTTTTGGAAAAATCAGGAGGAACTCCAAAAATTATGGCAGCCGGATCAGACCTTTTCTCCCGCAATGGAGGCCAGCAAACAGGAAAAATTAGTACATTTTTGGCATAAAGCAGTCGAACGAACTAAAAATTGGGAAGAATGAATCCACTCGTAGCAGAATTTATCGGCACCTCTGTGGTGCTTCTTTTAGGAACAGGCGTAGTCGCCAATGTTATTTTGCCCGGCACCAAAGGGAATGGGGCTGGTCTGATCGCCATCACTACCGCATGGGCTTTTGCCGTGTTTTGTGGGGTGGTCATTGCAGGACCTTCTAGCGGAGCGCACCTCAATCCAGCAGTGACCATTGGATTGGCTACTGTAGGTAAATTTGACTGGGCCTTGGCTCCCGAATACATTTTGGCACAACTTGGAGGGGCTATGCTTGGTTCGGGATTGGCCTGGGCCATGTACCGGCATCATTTTGACCTGACGGATGATGCCGAATTGAAAAGAGGTGTCTTTTGTACAGACCCTACTGTGCGTAATTTTAGCACCAGCGTGCTCTCTGAAGCGCTCGGAACTTTTGTACTCGTCTATGTCATTCTTTACATCGAGGGAGCCAAACTCGAAGACACTAGCAATACTGCCATTGGATTAGGCTCTATTGGGGCGATTCCTGTCGCTTTCTTGATTTGGGTAATCGGATTGGCTTTAGGGGGTACCACCGGCTATGCCATCAACCCTGCTCGTGACCTTGGCCCAAGAATCATGCATCAACTCTTGCCCATCAAAGGCAAAGGAGATTCGGACTGGGGCTATGCTTGGGTACCAGTTGTGGGCCCTATCTTAGGTGCTTTGCTAGCGGCTGGTGTATTTATGCTGGTGGATAACTAACCCAGCACGCGCTCTCCAATCCAAAAAATTCCGTTACTGGAGAAGGTAGAATTACCTGCTGGAACCTCCAAATGGGTCAAATAGCACATCGGAAAAAGGATTTGTCCGTTGGCATTGGACACCTCCACCGGCTGATTCTCGGCTGCCAAAAGGCGTATTTCTGAAGGGACAAAACCAAAATTTTGGACAATAATTAAAGTGCTAAAAGCTATTGGTGGACAAATCAACGTGAAACCAATCTCGGCTTTAAAAACACCCAATAGCGGATTTGCAATCTGTACCTATACTTATAACAAATAAATAATCACATTCACCATAATTCTGTAAAAAAAACATTGCCTGAAGATTATTATTTTAGCTACATAAAAAATATTTTTTTTTCAAATTGCAAATCTGCACTATCGGAAATTTAGTATTTTTTAAACAAATCAAGCAAAACAACCCAACCTACTTTTCATATTCCAACATCATTTTTTTTACAGAATTCATTAATAAACAACTCATTATTAATAACTTACAGAAAGTTTATAATAATTTTAACAAAACAAAAAACTGATTTCTTGAGTCTGTTTTTAAAAATGTTGTAAATTTGCGAAAGATTATGAAACAATCAGTATTAAAAATAACTTCATTTGCACTTGCTTTTTTGGTGCTGTTTTCAACCTTTTCTTTTTCGGTTGAAAAGCATTTTTGTGGAGAGTTTTTAATGGATGTTTCTTTCACTGGTGATGCAGCAGATTGCGGCATGGACATGGAAAAAGTCGCCAAGACCAAGAAGAAAAATTGCTGCAAAGACGAAATCCATCTCATAGAAGGTCAAGACGAATTACAGCAATTTTCATTGGCTGATTTTGATCTTGAAAAACAACAATTTGTGGTTGCTTTTGCAACTTCGTATTCATCGTTTTTTGTAGAGAAAACAATCAAAAATTCTTTCTACAAACACTTTTCTCCTCCTGACATTTCCAAAGATTACCAAGTACTTTTACAGACATTTATCATCTGATTTTTAAGTGTTGACTCGTCAAAATCTTCATTTCGAAGGTTTTAAAAACACGTTCATACATTATTAATCACAGAAAAAATGAAAAGATACATTCTCAGTTTATTCCTGTCTTTAGGGCCAATATTCCTTTATTCTCAAACAACGTTCAAAGGAATGATCATGGACAAAAACAATCCAAAAGACAAACTAGGCATTGAAGGCGCAAGTGTTCATTGGCTAGCAACCAACGTTAGCTCAATCACCAACGAAAAAGGGTGGTTTGAAATTGCTTACAAACCCGAATACAAAAAGTTAGTGGTCAATTATGTTGGTTTTAAATCAGATACGTTAACAATCACAAATTTATCGCCCATTCACCATTATTTGACACCTCAAGGTGATTTGGATGAAATTACTATTAATAGTAAAAAGAAAACAATTCAAAAATCGTTATTCACAACAACCAATGTTTTTACAGTGAGTAGTGCCGAATTGTTAAAAGCTGCTTGTTGTAATTTGGCAGAAAGTTTTGAAACAAATCCCTCTATTGACGTTAGTTTTTCTGATGCATTAACAGGCACAAGACAAATCAGCATGTTGGGATTGACAAGTCCGTATTTGTTGATTACACAAGAAAATATTCCATCTGTGAGAGGTGCAAGTCAGGTTTTCGGACTCACATTTACGCCAGGAAGTTGGGTAGAAAGCATCCAAATTACCAAAGGCGCAGGAAGTGTAACCAATGGTTTTGAGAGTATTTCAGGGCAAATCAATACGGAATTGGTGAAACCTGCTACTGACAATGCGTTCTTTTTGAATATGTTTGCTTCTCAAATGGGTCGTTTTGAAGTGAATACACATTTCAACAAGAAAGTTTCTGACAAGTGGGATACTGGATTGTACATTCACGGAAACTACACAGGTGAAAAATTTGACATGAACGAAGACAACTTTTTAGACATGCCATTGTCTAAACAAATCAATGTATTGAATCGTTGGCAGTTTACGGATGCTGAAAAAGGTTGGGTTAGTTTTATCAACGTTCGTTTTATGAATGACGAAAAACAAACCGGCGAATTGGAATTCAATCCCGAAATTCACAGAGGAACTACCGATTTTTGGGGAAGCGAAATCGATACGAAACGTTTTGAAACCTCAGCAAAATTGGGCTATGTATTTCCTGAAATGCCATTTCAAAGTTTTGGATTTCAAATTGCGTATAGCAATCATCAGCAAGACTCGTATTTTGGATTGAATGCCTATGACATTCAGCACCAAAGTGTGTATTCGAACTTGTTGTTCAATTCGATTATTGGTGATACTCGCAACAAATTTAAAACTGGAATTTCTTTTACTGCAGATACTTTTGATGAGTTTATAAATCTGACTGATTTCAGTAGAAAAGAAAATTCGTTGGGTGCGTTTTTTGAATACACATTTGACAATTTGGATAATTTTAGTTTGGTGGCTGGTTTGCGAGTTGACTCTCATAATCTATTAGGAAATTTTATCACTCCGCGTTTGCATTTAAGATACAATCCCTGGGAAAATGGTGTGATAAAAGCCTCTTTTGGACGCGGAAAAAGAAGTGCAAACATCTTTGCTGAAAACCAACAATTGTTTGCGAGTTCAAGACAAATCAATATCGAAAATAACAACGGAAATATTTACGGATTGAATCCTGAAATTGCCTGGAATTACGGAATTTCTTATTTGCAAAAGTTCACACTTTTCAATCAGAAAGGAGACGTCACGTTTGATTATTACAGAACCGATTTTAGCAATCAAGTGGTGGTTGATTGGGAAAATCCACAAGCAATCTCTTTCTATGATTTGGATGGAAAAAGCATTGCCAATAGTTTTCAATTAGAGGCGACCTATAATTTGGCTAAAAATTTAGATTTCAGAGCTGCCTATAAATACTTTGACATTGCAACCACTTATAAAAGCGGCAATTTGCAGAAACCCATTCAGCCTCAAAACCGATTTTTTGCAAATCTTGGTTACGAAACTGAATTGGAAAACGAAAAACAATGGCGTTTTGACATGACTTTCAATATCATTGGAAAACAGCGATTGCCAGACACGAGTTCGAACCCTATTCAATATCAATTGGATGAATTTGCAGCACCTTATCAATTATTAAACTCACAAATCACTAGAGTTTTTTCTGATAAATTTGAAGTATATATTGGCGGAGAAAACATGACAAATGTGCAGCAAAAAAATCCTATCTTGGGCAGTGATGATCCTTTTGGTTCGAATTTTGATACAACCATTGTATATGCACCTATTTTTGGACGCGCTTTGTATGCGGGTTTGCGATTTAAAATTAAATAACACTCAATAAATAAGAAATAAACAATCAATAATTATGAAAAACATCATTTTAGTATTTAGTTTCCTTTTTGTAGGAATGACAGTTCAATCTCAAGAAGTTAAAAAAGATAAAAACACCAAAGTTTCTATGGAAGTTGACGGTGTTTGTGGCATGTGTAAAAAGCGTATTGAAGCAGCTGCTTTGAAAACTTCTGGTGTAAAATTTGCGATTTGGGATGTGAAATCACACCAATTAAACCTGATTTTGGATGAAAACAAAACAGATGTTTCTAAAGTTCAGAAAAGTATTTTGGCAGTGGGTCATGATATTGTTTTGAGTAAAGACAAAAAGCTAATTGCAGCTGAAGAAAATTATAACACTGTGAGTCCTTGTTGTAAATATCGAGATGAAAAAGTAGTTCTTGAACACGAAGGTGGGATGAAGAAACATTAGGGTTAGAGGTAAAAGGTAAAAGTAAAAAATCCGAACGCATATAGTTGCTTTCGGATTTTTTTATTTTTATAAAACAGAATTATTACATTGATTAACTGTTACATTAATTCACTGTATCATTAACACATTGACATCCCAATCCAAAAAATATAGGCATTTAAAAGCATAAAAAATAATGCAGGCAATGAAACCCAAAGACTGTCTTTCAATTTGAATCGGACGAGCAACCCAAGGAGCATCATCAGAGATAAACCTGCAGCCGAAATCAATAATAATGGAGTGTAAAACCAAAAACCTAGGAGCAAACCAAGGGCACCTATCAATTGCAAAATAATGGTAAGCAATCCTAATTTTTCAAGCTGAAAGCGTTTGAATTCACTTTTCATATGTGGACCTTTGAAATAGGAAATACCATACCCTAAAAATGAAATACTAGAAACGAAAACACTTAGTGTGTAAAACGTCATATTTTAAAGTAGGTTAGCAGCATTCAGCACAATAAAAGCGCACAATACCAAAAGAATGAGTGATGGCAAGCGCTGTTTCATGGGATTATTTGCCTTGAAATGAAAATACTGTGCAGCAACCATGAAAAATCCCATGAAGAGTGCTGAAAATAAAATCAATGATGGAAACCAAATCCCAACAACTAATAAAGTTGCCAAAACTGTTTTTGAAAACCCTACAAAACTTCTTACGAGAATGCTCAATCCGAATTGATCAAACTCCTTTACTACATTGTGTGTTCTAAAAATCCAAACAAAAGCCACAGAAGCAGCTACAACAATTTGAGCAATGGTAATAAAATTATTCATAATAAGTAAATTTAAAAAACGGTTTAAAGGTACAAACAATCTGTGAATGAAAGTGATTATGGATTGTATAAAAATTGTGAGTCAGAATTGTACGTTGCCTTTTCATGAAAGTTTTTAATGCATTGAAGAGTAAATAAGAAAGAGCAAAGAAGAAAGAAGAAAGAAGAAAGAAGAAAGAAGAAAGAAGAAAGAGCAAAGAGCAAAGAGCAAAGAGCAAAATAAACCTACACGATTTTTATCTCGAAATTTCGGTACTCGCAGAAAAAACAATTAAACCCTTAAACCCTTAAGCCCTTAACCAAAAAAAGGCCATCTTTAAAGATAGCCTTTTTTAATATTGAATTTATACAAACCCAAAACCTATTCTTTTCTGGGTTCTCTTGGTCTGCGATCATCACGTCCACGATTATCACGACCGCGATTATCACGATTGTTGTCTCTTGGACGATCATTATTTTCTCTTGGTGGTCTTGCTACATAGCCCTCTGGTTTTGGCAAAATCGCTTTTCTCGAAACTTTCTCTTTGCGAGTTTTAGGATCCAATCCGAAGTATTTTACTTCAAATACATCACCCATATTTACCACATCAGATACATTTTCAGTTCGCTCCCAAGCCAATTCGCTTACATGCAACAATACTTCATTTCCTGGGGCTTCTATATATTCAACTACTGCTCCAAAATCAAGCATTTTAATTACTTTCACTTCATATACATTGCCAACTTGTGGTTTGAAAAGCATGGATTCTAAACGAGCCAATACTGCTTCAATTCCTTCTGGTCTTGTGCCTAAAATTTCAATAACTCCCTCTCCAGAAGTAGGATCTTCATTGATAACAATGGTAGTTCCTGTTTCTTTTTGTAATTCTTGAATGTGTTTCCCTCCTGGCCCAATAAATGCACCAATCATACTATTAGGAATATTTCTAGTAATGATTTTAGGCGCATGTGCTTTTACATCCGAATTCGGTTGTGCAATCGTATCAGTTAATTTACTTAAAATATGCAAACGTCCATCACGAGCTTGTTTTAATGCTTTGATAATCACATCATAAGGCATTCCTTTGATTTTCATATCCATTTGACATGCTGTGATACCGTCTTTAGTACCAGTAACTTTAAAGTCCATGTCACCCAAATGATCTTCATCACCCAAAATATCAGACAATACTGCAAAACGAGTACCGTCAGAAATCAATCCCATGGCAATTCCTGATACTGGTTTTACCATTTGAATACCTGCATCCATCAAAGCCATGGTTCCAGCACAAACTGTTGCCATAGACGATGAACCATTTGATTCTAATACTTCAGATACAATTCTAACAGTATAAGGACAATCAGCAGGAATCATGTTTTTTAAAGCGCGTTGTGCCAAGTTTCCGTGCCCAATTTCTCTTCTTGAAGTTCCTCTTAAAGGATGTGCTTCACCTGTTGAAAATGGTGGAAAATTATAGTGTAAATAGAATTTTTCTTCTCCTTGAAAAGAAGGCATGTCTATTTGATTTGCTTCTCTTGAAGTTCCTAAAGTTACTGTTGCCAATGCTTGAGTTTCTCCTCTTGTAAAGATTGATGAACCATGAACAGAAGGTAAATAATCGATTTCGCACCAAATAGGACGAATATCTGTTGTTTTTCTTCCGTCTAAACGCAACCCTTCAGCTAATGTCAATTCTCTGACAGCTTCTTTTTCTACTTTATAAAAATAGGTTTTAATCAAACCAGCGTTTTCTGCCAATTCTTCTTCAGTAAAAGCAGCTAATACTTCATCTTTTACCGCCGAAAACGCTTCTCCACGTTCTCTTTTGCTATGTGCTCCTTTTGCGATTAAATAGATTTTATCGTAGGCAAGTTCTTTTACCTTTTCAGCAATAGCTTCGTCTTTTTTTGCTGGCTCATAAGTTCTGATTTCTTTTTTTCCGAATGCTTCTGCCAATTTTACTTGCGCTCTACATTGAATTTTAATGGCTTCATGAGCAAAACGAATCACTTCTACCATTTCTTCTTCTGAAATTTCTTTCATTTCGCCTTCAACCATCATTACTGAATCTTCAGAAGCTCCAATAATCATATCTAAATCTGAAATATCAAGTTGTGCTTGATTTGGATTGATAATCAATTGACCATCAATTCTACCAACACGAACTTCTGAAATTGGGCATTCAAAAGGAATATCTGACAACTGAATAGCAGCAGAAGCAGCCAATCCAGCCAATGCATCTGGCATCACATTTTCATCATGCGACATCAATTGAATCATCACTTGAGTTTCGGTTTTATAATCTGATGGGAAAAGTGGACGCAAAACGCGGTCAACAATTCGCATCGTCAATACTTCGCCATCACTAGGACGAGCTTCTCTTTTGAAAAATCCGCCAGGAAAACGACCTGCAGAAGCAAATTTTTCACGATAATCAACTGTTAAAGGGAAAAAATCCATAGTGCTCTCTTTGTAAGAAGAGACTACAGTACACAATAACATGGCATTACCCATTTGAACAACAACTGAACCGTGCGCTTGTTTCGCTAATTTACCGGTTTCTAATGAGATGGTTCTTCCATCTCCTAGGTCAATGACCTCTCTAAATACTTGTGGAATCATAAATGTTAACTACTAAAATTTTTAATTTGTTTGTTTGTTGTTGTGTTGTGATTGTTTCCAATGGAAAATCAAAAATGCTGTTACTACTTTTGAAGTTTTTTATGTGTTTTACTGTTTTGTTTTTAAGCCCACTAAGTTATTGAAAAAAAACAGTTCTGAATTGAATAGGTAAGTATTTTTTATAAAAAGAAGCACATTTTCAGTGCCTCTTTTTGGTACATTATTTTCTAATGTTTAATTCTTTGATAATTGCACGGTATCTTTCGATATCTTTTTTCTTCAGATAATCTAATAAACTTCTACGTTTTCCAACCATCATTACTAACGAACGTTCTGTATTAAAATCTTTACGATTTCTTTTTAAATGCTCAGTTAAATGATTAATTCTGTGCGTAAACAACGCAACTTGTCCTTCTGTTGAACCAGTATCGCTTTTTGCTTTACCGTGTTTTTCGAAAATACTTTCTTTTAATTCTTTTGTTAAGTACATGCCAATATTATTTAAATGATTTTTATGTATTCCAATGAATTTTTCATTAGAGGTTGCAAATATAGTATTTATTTTTTGATTGAAAATACTTTGAAACCGTTAATTATTGTTGATAATGATTTGACTGTCTCGTCCTAAAATAAGTTTACATAAAACCATTTGAAAACATGAAGAAAACCATCACAAAAAATAGACCCAATGGCGCTAAATTTTATAGCGAAGAATTTAAAAGAAAAATTGGTGAAGAATACCTTGCGAGCGATTTTACCAGACGAGAACCACTAGACAAGTATGGCATTAAAGCCAATAGTGCAACACCACTTTTTTAATTCATATTAACTATTTTAGTCAACTAAATAACAGTTTATTACAATTCGTAAATACTATTTTTTTAAAATGGTTTATAAAATATTATCTCTTTTTAATTTTTTGCTTTTTTTCACTTTGAAAATCTTCAATCACCCATCAAATCTGTAACAAAAAGACTAAGTTTGCGACTAGTAGTCAACAACACATTACTATGAGAAATTATTTTTGGTTGCTTTTAAGCATCACTTCAGGCAGTCTTTTGGCGCAAGTAAAAGGTACAATTACTGATACTCAAAACAAACCACTTTCGTTTGTGAGTATTTATCTTGACAATACCGTTACCGGAACCACCTCAAATGACAATGGTGATTATATTCTTGATGTGAGCAAAAAAGGAACCTATACCATCGTTTTTCAGTTTTTGGGGTACAAAACTGTAAAAAAAACGATCGTCATTACTACATTTCCTCACGAATTGAACGTGCAATTGGCAGAGGAAAACATCCAACTGAATGAAATTTTGATTTCAACTAAAGACAATCCTGCCAATAAAATCAT
>ERZ888423.905-NODE-905-length-28517-cov-7.254796_pt1 | contig 28517 bp, 24 predicted proteins | sample MGYA00520523_ERZ888423 | MGnify/ENA primary metagenome ERZ888423 (study PRJEB32303, sample SAMEA104408611) | aquatic metagenome | biome: Brackish water; feature: Pelagic; material: water | place: Baltic Sea | collected 2014-06-08T10:24:00 | depth 30,27 m ...
GTTAATATTTATTTAACAAACCCCCTTTTTATTCACGCTCGATTTTTCGGTGCTTTAATGAAATCTTCCGCTGCTAAGATTATGCCTGCACACAACGTCGGTGTGCATTCTGTTTTAACCTCTGTTGACCGTGTAACGGGCGACTTACGACGGGGTGAACCAGTCGTAGTCACTTTAGGCACTCAATCCTTATGGTTAATGGCGGCTGAAGCGGTTGATATGCATCACATTGATGAATTCAACGCCCTTTCCAAAGAACCCGTTAAGGTTTTGCTAACCGGTCAGCGCGCATTGCGTCTGGGTCTGGTCACAACATTAGAGACAGGTTGGGTGGCTGAGTCAAAAACAGCACTCGATGCCCACTTAATTGGGCTCGCTGCTGACCCTACTTTAGTTGATGTAGATCACGATGCTACCGCACAAATTTTATCCGCCTGGAAGGTCAAGCCTGCTGACCGCCTAGAAATGGCTTGTGTCAAACTCACTAAACTCTCACGTTTATTGCCTGCAGCCCTTATTTCAAACGTAACGGGCCCCATTCCAGAACATATTTTGGTCGTTAACGCTGAAGACGTTGAAGCCTATAGCGTAGAGGCTGCCAACCGTTTACAAATTGTTAGCCAGGCACACGTACCACTTGAAGACGCAGAGCTTGCCAAAATTGTAGCTTTTAGACCACACGATGGTGGCACTGAACATTTGGCAATTGTGGTCGGTGAGCCCGACACCACCAAACCCGTTATGATTCGTATTCACTCTGAGTGTTTTACGGGTGACTTATTAGGCTCCATGCGGTGCGATTGTGGTAATCAGTTACGGGGCGCCATCGCTTTAATGGCATCAACAGGCGGCGGTATATTGCTTTACATGCAACAAGAAGGTCGTGGCATTGGTTTGATTAACAAATTGCGTGCTTATCAGTTGCAAGACTCAGGCCTTGATACCGTTGATGCCAACTTAGCGATTGGTTACGACGAAGACGAACGCGAGTATTTACCTGCGGCACAAATGCTTGATCGTTTAGGTGTTAAATCGATTCGGTTACTAACAAATAACCCCCGTAAGGTCGATGCCCTAACCCGATACGGTGTTGATGTGGTTGAACGTGTCGCGCACGTTTTCCCTGCTAATCATCACAACCGTGGTTATTTGTACACCAAGGCTACCAAGGGTGGTCACTTATTCAACTACCCTGAACCAGACATGGTTACAAGTATTAAAGTTTAGTTTTTGCTATAACTAAGTTGCAATAAGTAATTTACAATAAGTGCACCTTCTATAGCCATTTCTGCGCGATTATTAATGTAAATCTGTAGGTGTTTCTTTTACACAACAGCAGCGCCATGCTACCTTCTCGATAGACCGTTCGGTTATTGACTTCACTAACCGAACGCCAATCGTGTCATAACAATTGGAAGGGTACACACATGCAACTTCGCAAACTCGGTAGGTCTGGTCCAACCATACACCCTATGGGTGTTGGCGCAATGTCTTTTACAAATTTTTATGGGCCAACCAACGAATCTGAAAGTTTCGCCATACTTGATGCAGCAATGGTTGCGGGTGTCTCGCTTATCGATACCGCCAACATTTATGGCCAAGGCACGTCTGAAACTGTCATTGGGCGCTATTTAAAAGCGAATCCGCAATCCAAAGATATTTTTAAAATAGCTACTAAGGTTGGAATTACCCGCAACCCTGATGGAACCGGCAATATTTTCAACAACTCAGCCAATCACTTAGAGCAAGAGCTAGATAAAAGCCTTGCACGAATGGGCATTGATGCTGTTGACTTGTACTACATTCACCGTCGCGACCAATCACTGCCTATTGAAGAAGTGGTGCAAACCCTTGCTGGTTTTGTAAAAGCAGGCAAAATAAAAGCTATCGGGTTTTCAGAAATCGCACCGAGTTCTCTTCGACGTGCCCATGCGGTTCATCCTATTGCTGCCGTGCAGTCTGAATACTCGCTATCTACCCGTTCCCCAGAGCTGGGTTTAATACAAACCTGTGCGGAACTTGGCGTGGCATTGGTAGCATTTTCCCCTGTGGGTCGTTCATTTTTAACCGATTCACCCCTAACCTTCCAAGCAGTGCAAGAGAGCCAGTTCCTGCAAAACAACCCACGTTTTATTGAGCCTAATTATTCGGCGAATATCAACGTCGTTAAACCTTTCCAGGCGTTAGCATCAGACCTAGGCATGTCAACAGCAGGATTGGCCATTGCATGGCTTCTAGCGCAAGGCGACCATGTGATACCAATTCCAGGTACGCGCTCAGTGAATCACTTCAAGCAATTATTGGAAGGTGCTAGTCGTAAACTCAATGCCCAAGAACTTGCAGCCATTCATGAAATCCTTCCTATCGGCTGGGCACATGGCGATCGATATTCAAGACAACAATGGGCAGGCCCTGAAGCTTATTGTTAACGACTATGTAAGTGTCTTATGCAAAAGGTTGCTCTAACAGCAGGCCAATGTTTGCTAAATTGAGCGACAGTTTATTTGTGTTTAGACGATTCTACAACGCTCAACTTACTACCTAGGCCCGTAGGTACATTAACAAGCGTAGATAAGTCAAAATTCTCAAGGCATCCACTGTTATAGCCAAACTCAGGCGCGCTACGTCGCCAATTATGAGTGTAAATACCACATGTTTTACAAAAATAATGCCGCGCGGCCATGCTATTCCACTGATAAAGCTTGAGGTTATCTTCACCTGCAACCAACTCGAACTCGTCTGCTGACGCCGTAAACATAACAGCACCTTTTCGACGACATAGCGAACAATCGCAGCGACGGGCATCTCGAGGTTGCGTAAGAACCTCAAACTTTACCTGTCCGCAATGACAAGAGCCTTTCAAGGGCTTAATAGTCATTCATAACGCTCCTTTAGTCGCAGCAACTATTTTTAATATTAGTGCCCAACACCTTCAGTTGCAAAGAGTATTAAGACACCAACTAAACATTAAACAAAAAATTCAATACATCACCATCACGTACGACATACTCTTTTCCTTCAGCACGCATTTTGCCGGCTTCTTTAGCGGCTTGCTCGCCTTTTAGCGCCACAAAATCATCATATGCAATGGTTTGGGCACGAATAAAACCACGCTCAAAGTCAGTATGAATAACCCCAGCAGCTTGTGGGGCGGTAGCGCCGATGGGTACAGTCCATGCGCGCACCTCTTTCACACCAGCCGTAAAGTAAGTCTGCAAACCCAAGAGCTTAAATGCCGCACGTATGAGGCGGTCTAAACCGGGTTCTTCCATTCCAATGTCTTGTAAAAATATGCTTTTATCTTCATCTGGCAAATCGGCAATCTCGGCCTCGATAGCCGCGCAAATGGCCACCACAGGCGCATTTCGTTTCGCAGCGTAGTCTTCAAGCTGCTTGAGTAACGGGTTATCAACAAAACCTTTTTCACCCACATTACCTACATACATGGCAGGTTTAGAGGTAATGAAACAAAGGGGTGCAATCAGCAAATGGTCGTCGCTCGACAAATCAAGCGTACGTATAGGCTGTGCTTGATCTAAGTGCGCAATGCATTTTTCAATGATACCCACCACGCGTTGTGCTTCTTTATCGCCTGAACGGGCAGTTTTTTGGTAGCGATGCAAGGCTTTTTCAGCAGTTTGCATATCGGCTAAAGCCAATTCAGTTTCGATCACTTCTATGTCAGCAATGGGGTCAACACGATTTGATACGTGAATGACATTTTCGTCTTCAAAGCAACGCACGACATTCACAATGGCGTTGGTTTCACGGATATGCGACAAAAACTGGTTACCAAGGCCTTCACCTTTACTGGCACCCGCCACTAAACCGGCAATATCTACAAACTCAACGGTTGCTGACAAAATTCGCTCGGGGTTAACAATATCAGCGAGTTTTTGCAAACGGGGGTCTGGCACTTCAACGACACCTACGTTAGGCTCAATGGTACAAAATGGATAGTTTTCTGCGGCAATACCTGCCTTAGTCAACGCATTAAAAAGGGTAGATTTACCAACATTGGGTAAACCCACGATGCCGCATTGCAGTGCCATATTATTTCCTGAACAAAAAGTATCGAATTAAGGGTTAGTTTAACCGTTTGACCAGCCCATTGAGATTACTACCCACGCCACCAGAAGCGGGCCAAAATTATAAAGCGCATGTAGCCACATAGCGTCAGCCAAACTGCGGGTGACCCGAACCCATGACATCACAAGACCCGCCAACCACTGCGGCATGACCAGAAGCGGCAACATGAGCAAGTTTATGTCTGTAAATTTAAAGTTTAATATGTGAAGCCCAGCGAAACCTAGCAAAGCCAAATGCATGACCCATGGGAAATAATATCGATACTGTCGCAACCCACGAAACCCACGCGCTGATAGGAACTTAACCTGCCGAGTTGATTGCACAGCCAACAGTATGGCGACAGCAATCATGATGGATTGCACCCAACCCGGACCATGCCATATCGCTAGGCAAAGCAAAGGTACAACCCATAACGCTTGAACAGGTCGCCGCAGACCAAAACGAAACAGTAACTCTTCAACGATAGGAGCCCAAACAATAGCGAGTAACCAAGGTAAATTTTTTGGGTCGAGCAAGGGGTCGGCACCCATATCTTTGACGACACCGACAACGATAGGACCTAAGATAAATAAGTTAATGACCCACAACGTTAACCCCCAGGCAAACAAACGCCCGATTGAAAATGTGGGTAGCCAGTCTTGCAACCAACCCGAAGTTTTAGACTGGCGGTTTGGGTAGCGGGCTAAGCGTGGTCGCAAGCAAAAGGCTAGACAAGATCGCCATTCCGTTGACCATTTAACACTCGCACTTGAGTTACTCTGGATCACGGTGCAGGCCATTCATAGCGATGGTCATGTCTCCATCGAGCATTTGAGGAAAATAATTTTTACATCGCCACATGGCGTCTTCTATACGCGTGAACTCATCTTGTCGAGGTTGATGCAACACAAAATCAGCTACTTGCTGATTTAAATTAAGGGTTCGGGGATGGCCAATACCCATGCGTAGTCGCCAAAAATTGGGGTTACCTAGAGCAGACTGAATGTCTTTTAAACCATTGTGGCCGGCATGCCCACCACCTTGCTTCAAACGAAGTTGCCCCGGCGCAAGGTCTAACTCGTCATGTAACACCAAAATGGCGGTTGAATCTATTTTATAAAACCGAGCCAATGCACCCACACATTGACCTGAACGATTCATAAAGGTTATCGGCTTCGCAAATAAAATCTGACGGCCCTGATATCTAGCCTTAGCCACTTCCCCGAAAAAACCTTTTTCAGGGGTGAAAGCAGCACCTAATGACGACGCCCAGTCTTGCACCAACCAAAAACCTGCGTTGTGACGGGTTTTAGCATAATCAGGACCCGGGTTACCGAGGCCAACAATTAAAGATATGGGTTCAGACATGGTGAACTATTATCATTGATTTAGATCGATTGCGGATTTAAACAGCCCATACCGAGCGAATATGAACGATCAAATAAAAAGTTAAAACCCCTCGCACCAACTAAAGTATGCGAGGGGTTTGTTTGACAGTTAGATAAAGTAACAGCGGAACCGGTAAAACTGTGTGTTAAACGACATCCTCTGGGTCACTTCTTAGCTAATTGAACAACAATGCTTAGGTACTTAATAATTAGTACTTAATAATTAGTACTTAATAATTAGTACTTAATAATTAGTACTTAAGCTTTAGTTTCAGCACCAGTTGCTGCGTCGGCATCATCACCTTTTTTGGCGGCAGGTACAGTTGCCGTTGCAATTAAGGGGTTTGCGTCGCCACCGTGTGTTGCATAAGTAACACCCAGCGGTAACTTGATATCAGCCAAGTGAATCATTGAACCGGCAATAACGTTTGACAAATCAACCTCGATAAACTGAGGCAAGTTAGCAGGTAAACATATCACGTCAAGTTCTGTTAAAACATGAGTGATGACAGCTGAGCTAAGTTTGACGGCAGGTGATGCTTCAGCATTGATAAAGTGCAACGGCACTTTAGTGTGTAAAGCTTTGCTTGCATCTACACGCTGAAAGTCAACGTGCAAGACCAATTGCTTGTAAGCGTGCCATTGCACATCGCGCAGCAGTACCTGTTGTGAATCATCACCAATCTTCATGTTCAAGATTGACGCGTGAAATGATTCTTTGCGTAAAGCATGAAAAATTTCGTTGTGATCGAGCTCAATATTCAAGCTAGGTTGTGCGCTACCATAAACGATGGCAGGTACACGACCCGCATGGCGCAGGCGGCGGCTCGCACTCGATCCCTGGACGCTTCTAAGGGTTGCATTAAATTCCATGAAATAAAAACTCCGTAATGGGTGATGACACCCGGTCTAAATTGAACACGTCAAAATTGCCGTGTTGTTGAATGCTTCACCGCGACCAGTGAAACAATCAATCTGGTGCAATGTCAGTACAAATGAAAAACTTGACTGGCATCACGTGACTTTTAAACAACTAATCAACAAATAAGGAGCTAACTGACTCAGCGTGAGAAATTCTCAAAATGGTTTCACCTAGCAGCGCTGCACAAGATAATTGACGAATTTTACCGCTAGCCTTGGCCGCTTCTGAAAGGGGTATTGAATCGGTTACAACCAGTTCATCGAGCTCTGATTCTGCAATGCGGCCAATTGCACCTCCTGATAAGACTGCATGTGTACAGTAGGCGTACACTTTTCCAGCCCCACGCTCTTTAAGTGCTTGAGCGGCCTTGCAAAGGGTGCCAGCCGTATCAACCATGTCATCCATAATCAAACAGGTGCGGCCATCAACATCACCGATGATGTTCATCACCTCAGATACGTTTGCGCGCGGGCGACGCTTATCAATGATAGCCAAGTCTGCTTCAAGTTGTTTGGCTAATGCGCGGGCGCGAACAACACCACCAATATCGGGTGAAACAACCACTAAATTTGACAAATTGCGGCGCCAAATGTCGCCAAGCAAAATAGGACCTGCATAAATATTATCGACGGGAATGTCGAAAAAACCTTGGATTTGATCTGCGTGAAGATCCATCGTGAGTACGCGGTCTACGCCCACGACTTGCAACATATTTGCCACAACTTTGGCAGTAATAGCGACCCTAGCAGAACGTGAACGACGGTCTTGACGTGCATAACCAAAATATGGAATGGCAGCGGTAATTCGGCCAGCAGACGCACGCCGAAGGGCGTCTACCATAACCATGATTTCCATCAAGTTATCGTTGGTTGGGGCGCATGTGGGCTGTAATACAAAAACGTCTTTGCCTCGCACGTTTTCGTTGATTTCAACCATAACCTCGCCGTCAGAGAAGCGCCCGACTGACATTTTGCCAAGCGACATATCGAGGTGATTTGCGACATCGACCGCCAAACGCGTGTTGGCTGTGCCAGTGAAAATCATGAAACTTTCTTGGGCCATATCGTCAATCATGCGCAGGGTACAGAAATAAGATCGTTAAATTCAGCGCTGAACTGTAATTGACGCTGACAATAACGATTGGAGAAAAAAATGGGCTGGGGAAGAAGGATTCGAACCTTCGCATGCCGGAATCAAAATCCGGTGCCTTAACCAGCTTGGCGACTCCCCATCTAACTAATCATTTACCCAGCACCTTAACGGGTGCTCGGCATAACCATCACAAGCAAACAACTGCTTTATGGCGTTACCCGTGCCACTGCGGACCTGAGTAATAATACTTTTACAACGTGTACTACTTTTACTGGCTATACTTTTACTGGCTATACTTTTACTGACTATACTTTTACTACCCGACATTGTCGTTAACAATACTTCACGCGCCTTTAGTGCTTCGCTTGGGCTAGAGTGTTCAGAAAACAAACAACTGCCTGAACCCGATAACCTTGTTTCTAACCCCGCTTGGCAAAGCCAATTATACGCGGCAAAAACAACTGGGTACTCACGAAAAACAACGGGTTGTAAATCATTTTTACCAAACCCGTAAGGTGCGCTACGTACGAAACTTCCACCTACGGGAAAGTCCGTAATTTTGACGTGTTCTGAGTTCCGTGTCAAATCGGGGGCACCAAACACTTTCTGAGTCGCCACACTTTGTGAGGGCTCTATCACTATGTAGCTTTGCGTTGGCAAAGCTACGGGGGTTAATAATTCTCCCACACCCTGAGCAAATGCAGATTGACCAAATATAAAAAAAGGTACATCAGCGCCTAAGGTAAGGCCAATTTGCATCAGTTGAGTGCGGTTCAACCCGCAACGCCACAAACGATTTAAGCCGATCAGAACCGTCGCTGCGTCACTTGAACCACCGCCTAAGCCACCACCGGCAGGAATACGCTTGTTGACTGAAATATGGGCGCCTAAGCAAGTGCCAGTGGCAACTTGTAGGGCTCGCGCGGCTCGCACAACTAGGTCATCTTGTTCAGGCAATAATTCGTTTAAATTTGTTTCGCGCGTAATGCCTGAGTGCAAGGATAAGTCTAATGAAATGCTGTCAGACAGTGAAATTAAACGAAAAAGTGTTTCAAGTGAATGGTAACCATCATCTCTTTTGCCCACTACATGCAAAAATAAATTTAACTTAGCGGGTGCAGGTAAGTCGTAAAGAGTCATGGCGAGGCATCAACAATGAGTTTTAATGTGACGGCACGCTGATTGATTTTTTGTGTCATAGCCAGTAAAGTTGGCCCATTGTCATCGTATCGACTTAAGGTCACTGACCATTGAGCCGCACGAAAAGAAATGACTCGATTTTCGTTGTCTCGTTTAATTTGAGATGCTTGCAAAGATTGAGATAACTGCCCTTGCAACCAATCACGCATGGCTTGAATCGGAACGGGTTCAGCGAAAACTTGAGTTAATAATTCGTCAGCCGTGGGCGCCACAACGGCCTCTTCACCTGGCACCTGCAAAACAGACTGCTCAGGTTGCACCTCGATACGAGCAAGCGTCACACCAACGGGGGAACTGAGATCTAGCGTTAAGCCTCGTTGCAGATCTTGCCAATAAAAACGCCCCTGCAAAAACTCATCAGGACGCTTAGCATCTTGAATGAGCATCGAAAAACGACCACTACGAACCATTTCGCCTAGCTGCAAATCTCGCGAGGTGTAAACGCCTGCACAACCTGAAAACAAAAATATTACAAAAATTAGAGCTACCGTACGCAAAGATTTCATCAAGGCTTAATACCAAAACGTTTCATTGTGTCGTTCAACGAACGATTTCCTGTATCACGTGAATATGCCTTTAACCACAACGCACGGGCCTCATCTTTTTTTCCCTGCGCCCAAAAAACCTCACCTAAATGTGCCGCAATTTCTGTGTCGGGTCGCATATCGTAAGCCTGCTGCAAATACTTTACTGCCCCAGTTAAATCACCCATTCGAAACTTTACCCAACCTAAACTGTCAAGAATAAAAGGGTCTTGCGGCAATAACTCGTGTGCTCGCATAATTAAAGTTAATGCTTCAGGCAAACGCTTATCGCGATCAGCTAAGGCATAACCCAGTGCGTTGTAAGCCTGCGCATAGTTCGCATCGAGTGCAATCACTTCACGCAAATAACGTTCCATTTTATCGATCTGCCCTTGTCGTTCAAGCAACATGGCCAACTCATATTTAATTTCAACTGAATTTTTTAATTTTTTATCGGCTTCGATCAACCTTAAAACAGCCTCATCATTGCGGTTGGCTTCTTTTAAAATTTGTGTGACGGTTAATAAGCCCACTAAGCGCTCATCATCATCAATGGGGTTGGCAGCATCAATCATACGAAGCGCCTCATCAACCCGGCCTTGCAACGCACGCAAGGAAGCTTGACGCAAACGCGCAGGGTATCTTGCAGCGGGCTCTTCAATTTTGCCAAGGTAAGCAATGGCTTGGTCGTACAGCTGCTGATCTTCTGCAATGCGAGCCAACATGGTGTAGGCATCCGCCAACGCATTACTCGCGTCAGTTGCACCCAATTCGGTAGCGTTACCTCGCTGCGTTTGCACCGCAACGTATTGCTCAAGAAACTGTTGAGATTGGTTTAATCGCTTGGCACGATACGCAACCTGTGCTTGTAAATAAAGCAGGTCAAAGTCTTCAGGTGAGCCTTTAGCCATATCAGCCAACTCAGTCAACGCACCGTCAAAATCGCCCTGCTCGGCCAACCTACCCGTTAACATCATGCGCAACTGACGAGCATTGGGGTTATATTTTGCAAAAAGCTTTGCCGAAGCAATCGCTTGGTCAGCATTTACTCGTAAGCCATAATCGAGCACTCGCATGGCCGCGTCTTGTGATCGAGGCGCCAAGGCTTGTGCATTTTGAGCCTCTGTGTAAGCCCTTTTAAAGTCTTGGGCTGACTCAGCCACATCGGCTAGAGCCATGTAGCCTACCAACGTCTTTTGCTGTTTGGTTTCCGATAAGACTTCTTCAAGAATCCTCAAAGCCTCAGCTCGATCATTCATACGATTCAAAACCCCAATGACGCGAGCAAAACCAACGGCTTTATCTGGCGTAGCTTCAACTTGTTTAACAAGCTCTTGAACCAAACCTTCCGTTTTACCAGCTGAAGCAGACAAGGCTAGTTTCGTAGCTGAGGCCTCAGGGTCTCTGGGATCTAAGAAAGACCAGAATGTTGCAGCCTCAAGCGCACCAGGTAAATTTCCTGCCGCCACATAAAGCTCAAGCGCACGCTTTGCCAAACGGGGGTCGCTGGTTTCTCTTGCGAGCTTAATGGTGGTGCTGGCTGCAGGCAAAAAACTACCACGCTGTGCCGCAATCTCTGCGGCTAAAATTCTGTAGAGCAAGCTTGAGGTCAGCGTAACCTCTGGCAATTGACCTTGGCGAAAGGTAATACTCTCAACTTCCTCAGTGGGTTGAACAATTTGCGGCGGCGCATTTTGAGCCGTTGTAGTTTGGGATCGAACTGGCGATGCCCAAAGTAAACAAGCGCAAAGGCTCACACCCCAAATGATTGAGGAAGAAAATGCAAAACGAGTAAACAACGGACATTTCACGTTTGAGCGTCCTGAATAGTGGCAAAATATATTATATGAATAACCATAAGCTTGATGTTAGCACCCACTGATGCCCGAATTACCTGAAGTTGAGACAACTCGCAAAGGTATTCATGCGGTGGCCGTTGGTCAAACGCTTTTGCGTATGACCGTCCGTGAGCGACGCATGCGATGGCCGATCTCTGACGAATTGCCTGCTTGCGTTGGCTCACAAGCCCTATTAGCGTGCGACAGGCGGGGTAAATACCTGCTCATGCGCTTTACAAATGGGGTGGTAATTGTTCACCTTGGGATGTCGGGTTCGATCAGGGCTGTCGAACCTGGTGCAATGTGGCGCACCCACGACCATGTTGGTTGGTTATTTAGCAATCAAACTGAGCTTCGTTTGCACGACCCGAGGCGTTTTGGAGCCGTGTTGTGGCACAGCAACCAAACTGGCCCTGTAGAGGAACATCGGCTTTTACAAAAATTAGGTATTGAACCTTTTGACACAAAGTTTGATGCAGCATTTCTTAAAAAAGGTTTAGGCTCTCGACAAACAACGATTAAGCAAGCTTTGCTAGCGGGTGACGTGGTTGTGGGGGTGGGAAATATTTACGCCTCTGAAAGCCTCTTTAGGGCGCGAATACACCCTGAAACGCTTGCTGGCAGCCTAAGCCCTAAAAAATGCGAAGCACTGGCCAGGTCGATCATACAAACCTTAAATGATGCACTCAGCAGCGGGGGCAGCACGTTACGCGACTACGTTAATGCTTCAGGTGAGCCCGGCGCTTATTTTAGCCTTCATGCGGCCGTGTACGACCGCGCTGGCCAGCCGTGCAAGGTGTGTGGTGGCTTAATTGAACGCATCGTTCAAAACCAACGGGCAACCTATTTTTGTAAACGTTGTCAGAAAAAACCAGCCAAGGCACCTAAACCGTTGTTAAACATTAAGCACCTTACCCGGGTTTAAAAGATTGTCGGGATCAAGTGCTTTTTTAATACGTTTCATCAACTCAAGCTCAACATGACTTTTATAGCGTGTCAATTCATCACGCTTAAGCTGACCCACACCGTGTTCTGCACTGATTGAACCATTAAAAGCATGCACACTGTCATGAACTAAGGTGTAGATTTGAGCTTGTTTAGACAACAAATCAGCCTCAGTTAACTCCGCTTTGCGCGCCACGTTGTAATGCAAATTACCATCACCTAAATGACCGAACACAATGTTTTGAAGCCCTTGAAAGTTTGCTTGTAACGAAGCGTTGGTTACGCGCACAAACTCAGCAATCGATGAAATAGGGATCGATACATCGTGCTTTATACTTTTACCCAACGCAGCCTCAACGAGCGGTATGCTTTCACGTAAGTGCCACATCGCGCGAGACTGGGTTTCGTTTTCCGCAATCGCCACATCGGTTACCAGCTCTTTTTCAAGTGCCTCGCCCAAGACTTCCTCAAACATGTGTCGCGCATGCGAAGCGCTTTCGCTATCAGACAGCTCGAGCAACGCAAACCATTTTGAATCGGCGGCGGCCCCTTGAAACGGTATACGTTGCCGTTCAGCCACTTTCACCACACTTCTCAGTACATCACCTGCCATTACTTCAAACGCGGTCAAGGCTGCCCCAAAACCTGATTTGGCGTGAGACAGTAGCGTGACCGCATCTTCTAAACTATGAAGCGCCAACAAGGCGGTATATTGTGCGACAGGACGAGGAAATAGTTTTAAAGTCGCGGCCGTAATAACGCCCAAGGTTCCTTCGCTACCAATGTACAAATCTCGTAAATCGTACCCTGTGTTGTCTTTGCGTAAGCCACGTAAGCCATGCCAAATGTCACCTTGTGGCGTGACCACTTCAAGACCCAAAGTTAACTCACGCGCATTGCCATACCGTAAAACTTGGGTACCCCCCGCATTGGTTGCTAAGTTACCACCAATGGTACAAGTGCCTTCCGCAGCCAAACTCAAAGGGAACAACCGATCAACTTCTTTGGCGGCTTCTTGAATGGTTTGTAAAATCACGCCCGCCTCAACGGTCATGGTATCGTTTTCTGTATCAATGGATCGAATGCGATTGAGCCTACTGGTTGAAATCATCACTGCACGCCCTGAATCATCTGGCGTGGCGCCCCCACATAACCCTGTATTGCCCCCAATGGTCACAATAGGGGTTTGGTGTTGCACACAGCAGCGCACGACCGCCGCCAATGCTTGTACGTCAGCGGGTCTAACAACCGCTTGAGTTGCACCCTTAAACCGGCCTCGCCAATCGGTGACATAAGATTCAGTATCAGCACCCGTCAAGACGTGCTCTGACCCAACGAGTGTGCGCAATGCGTCAAGAATCATGGGTTTTAGACCTTTTAATTAAAGTGTTTTGAGTTATTGTAATAGTGCAATATCAGCCCGCACCATCAAGTTAACTTTTACAAAGCAAAATATTTGCGATAATGAACAGTTTATCTATTTAAATTTAAGTTCTAACGGATTGCCATAACAAGTAAGCCTCTTTTTTATTTATCAATATTTTGGTTGCTACCTCACAATGAATACCCCTTTTAATCTACCTGCTTCTGCATTCAAGGCTTATGACATTCGTGGCAAAGTGCCGTCAATGCTGAATGAAGAGTTTGCTGTTAGGCTAGGTCGTAGCCTCGCGATGCGCGCACGCGCCGCAGGCGTAAAGCAACTGGTGGTTGGGCGAGATGGCCGGCACAGCAGCCCTTTATTAGCTGAAGCCCTGCAACGTGGCATGCGTGAGGCGGGCGTTGACACTATTGACCTAGGTGAAGTACCAACCCCTTTGGTGTACTTCGCCGCCCATACATTAGGAACAGGTTCAGGGGTCGCCGTGACTGGTAGCCACAACCCACCTGAGTACAACGGCTTCAAAATGATGATGGCCGGTGGCACCCTGCATGGTGACGATATCACCACCTTAAGATCTGAAATGTGTAAGCCTTTAGCCTTGCCTGCTCAACCTGGGCAAACCACTTCGTTTGACATCGTAACCCCCTATTTAAAATATGTTGTACAAGATATTAAATTGTCGCGCCCCTTAAAAATCGCAATTGATTGCGGCAACGGCGTGGCCGGCGGTATCGCCCCACAATTTTTTGAAGCACTAGGCTGTGAAGTTATACCGATGTTTTGTGAAGTTGATGGCAGCTTTCCGAACCATCACCCTGACCCGGCCGACCCCAAAAACTTACAGGATCTGATTAAGTGCGTCAAAACCAACCAATGCGATGTTGGTTTAGCGTTTGATGGTGATGGTGATCGTCTGGGTGTTGTCACTCAAAATGGTGAAATTATTTGGCCCGACCGTCAAATGATTTTATTTGCCCGTGATGTGTTGTCGCGTAACCCAGGCCAAACCATCATTTTTGATGTGAAATGTAGCCGCCAACTCGCCGTAGCCATAGAAGAGTCCGGCGGTCAGGCCTTAATGTGGCGCACGGGCCACTCTTTGGTAAAAGCTAAATTAGCCGAAACAGGCGCCCCACTTGCAGGTGAAATGAGCGGCCACATTTTCTTCAAAGAGCGCTGGTTTGGGTTTGACGACGGGCTATACACCGGTGCACGTTTATTAGAAATCTTATCGCGTCATGCTGAACCATCAGCCGTTCTAGAGGCCCTACCCAACGCTTATTCAACGCCCGAACTAAAGCTTGAGATGCAAGAGGGCGAACCCTTTGAATTAATTAGCAAACTGCAACGCGAAGGTCGTTTTGAAGGGGCACAATCGGTTTCTACTATCGACGGCTTAAGGGCTGACTACGCAGACGGGTTTGGCTTGGCTCGCGCATCAAACACCACGCCGGTTGTGGTGTTGCGTTTTGAAGGTGATAACCCCGTTGCATTAGACCGAATTAAAAAAGTTTTTCGCGACAAACTGCAAACCTTAGCCCCCGACGCTCGGCTTCCTTTTTAAAGTTTTATTTATGCCACTAGACTCTTTGCCTGCTTGGCATGAATTTTCAGCAGCCGTTAAAGCGGCAAATAATCGTGATCAAGGGTTACGCATGATTCATGCGGCAGGCCTAACAGTCGACCTGTCAACACAACGAAACTCTGATGCTATGCAAGCGGCAGCCAACAGCTTGTTACAACATCGTGACTTTAAACAAGCCTGTCAGCAGCTCGTTCAGGGCGATCCCGTTAACTGGACAGAGAATCGCCCTGCCCTGCATACGGCCTTGCGTGCGCCCCAACCCCCTGCACAAGTGGCTGACTTAGTCCTCAACGAACGTGCGCGCATGCAAGCCTTTGTTGAACAAGCCAACACACAAAATCGTTATCGAAATGTCGTACATTTAGGTATTGGTGGGAGCGATTGGGGTCCACGCATGGCCATTCACGCGTTGTCAGGTATCGCAACGCGTCGAAATATAAGGTTTGCAGCCAACGTCGATGCCCACGCCATTACAACAGCTCTAGATGGTTTAGACCCTCGTGACACACTGGTTTTGGTGGCTTCAAAATCTTTTACAACTATCGAATCGCTTGCTAACGCACAACGCGTTATCGACTGGATGCTCGCCAATAGCATTCAACAACCCCTTGAGCAGTTTGTTGCGTTAACTGCAAACCGTGAAGCAGCAATCAAGTTTGGCATAGATGACAAACACATTTTTGAAATTTGGGACTGGGTGGGGGGGCGCTATTCAGTTTGGTCTGCAATTGGCTTACCCATTGCTTTAGGCTTAGGTTGGAACGTATTTGCTGATTTGCTAGCGGGTGCGCATGAAATGGATGAACATTTTTTAAGTGCCTCCATTTTAGAAAACGCTCCGATTCAAATGGCACTCAGTGGTGTGGCCAACTGCAGCGTATTAGGCTTTGCCTCAATGGCCATGTGCCCATATGACGCCCGCCTGACTGATTTGGTACCGTGGTTGCAGCAGCTTGAAATGGAATCATTGGGCAAGTCAGTCTTACAAGATGGTAGCCTCCTTAGCGTACCTAGCAGCCCTGCCATTTGGGGGATGCCAGGAACCGACAGTCAACACACCTTCTTTCAGTGGTTGCACCAAGACAAGAAAGGCGCACCCGTTGACTTCGTTATCTGTGCAGAACCCGATCACAAACATGCCTACCATCACCGTTTATTGGTCTCTAATTGTTTAGGGCAACGGTCTGCTCTTTGGCGTGGCAAATCTTATGATGAAGCCTTAATTGAAAGTACCCAACCAGGCCACACCCCTGAACAGGCCCAATGGCTGGCCAAGCATCGCGTCCATGCTGGCGGACGACCCTCTACGTTGATCGTGTTACCCAAACTCGATGCGCGCCGCCTCGGAGCACTTTTAGCGCTTTACGAACACAAAGTATTCACGCAGGCGATTATTTGGGGTATTAACCCTTTTGATCAATGGGGGGTTGAGTTTGGTAAGCGATTGGCTAACCAACTTGAAAAGCAACTGGCTTCGCCTGAAGCCTTAGACCATGCTGATTTTGACCCGTCGACCCAACACTGGATTCAACAACTGACGCGCCAATACTAACTCGTCCATATTCACGAGCCCAAACCTTGAACACCCGATTGTTCTTGGCGGTTCAGGGGTTTTGCCATCGATAAGTAAAAAATAGTCAACAACACCAAGTAATTTATAAAAATTGATAAAAAAAAACCCAAAGTCGTGAGACTTTGGGTTAAATCCACCAAAAGAGGAGGGTGGAGGAGACAATCGTTTGGAAATACAGTTAATACTCAAGCATAAATGGGGGGCTTGTTTTTTACGTTTTTACTGGTACAAACCCTTAAATTTCAAAGTTTTAAATTCAACGAACTAAAAACTTTTTTACCTTTAAAGCGAACAAATTAACTTCCATAAAAGAATGATACCGTAATTTTTGTTGCGATGCAAGATTGATATTAAATATATTTACCTATGAACTGTCACAATAAATATTGCAACGCAACATAAAAGAAGCATCAGGGAAGCTTAACACTCCAAGGCATTAATTATCTTAGTATCAAACTATGCAAACGCCTAACTGCCTAAACCTGATAAGCAGTTTTAGTCATAACTTTAGACACAAAAGTCATAAAGCGTCGTATTGGCTTGGGTAATGCAACCCCACCATGGTTCTGAGCCGTTTTACGGTGTTTGATTTCATCATCACGCATTTGAAGCACAATCGTGCGTGAACGTTGATCTTCGGTGGGCAAGTCAAGCAAGTGGCCATCTAAATGCGCTTCAACTTGTCGCTCGGTTTCAGCCATAAACCCTAAATTGCGAGCAACCCCTAATCGACTAGCGGCCAAACCCATCGCAAAAGATCCTGCATACCAAACTGGGTTGAGGTAGCTAGGGCGACTTTTAAGCTCTTTTAATCGTTGCCCGCACCAAGCCAAATGATCTGTTTCTTCAATTGCGGCCTCGCGTAAAACCGCCACAGTTGGCGCGCTCTTGCAACCTAGTGCTTGGCCCCGATATAGGGCTTGCGCACACACCTCACCCACATGATTGACTCGCATTAACCCTGCAGAATGTTTTTTTTCAGTATCTGACAAGGAATGATCGGCCTCAATATTGCAAGAGGCAGCAGGATAAGGCCGACCCGACTGGGCGTGCCCAGCCAAAACATTTAATGCCACATCGACTTCACCGATTAAGGCATCAAAAAAACCAGTTCTACGGCGGAAAGTTGGTGTTTCAATATACGATTGTTTCATCTCTATATGTTAAAACGTAGCTAAGGCGATATCAAACAAATACTTTTATTTAATGGGGAAATTGGCATGGAATGCACAATTGACTGGAGTGGCCCTGATGGCATGCTTTTTGTGGCTAAAACCGGCTCAGGTCATGTGTTGGCGATGGACGGTGCCCCTGATGGCGGCGGCAACAATTTGGCTCCACGCCCTATGGAAACCGTTCTGGCTGGCACAGGCGCCTGCGCCGCCTACGATGTGGTGCTGATACTTAAGCGGGGTCGACATGCCGTGACCCATTGCCAAGTTAAATTAACCGCTGAACGTGCTGAAGTTGACCCTAAAGTTTTTACAGCCATTAATTTTGGGTTCGTGGTGACTGGTAAAGCGCTCTCGCGTGTGGCTGTTGAGCGAGCCGTCAACTTATCGCACGAAAAGTATTGCTCGGCATCTGCCATGATGATGAAAACGGCCAAACTGACTTTTTCAATTGAAATTGTTGACGAAACGCTCGAAAAATAAAAGACCTTATGAACCAATATGAAACCTTGATGCGTCACGTTTATGAAAATGGCGTGAGCAAAACAGACCGTACAGGCACCGGCACACGTTCTGTATTTGGTTACCAAATGCGCTTTAACTTGGCCGAAGGCTTCCCCCTAGTTACCACTAAAAAGTTACATACTCGCAGCATTTTTATTGAATTGCTTTGGTTTCTACGGGGTGAATCAAATGTTAAATGGTTACAAGACCATAACGTGACCATTTGGAATGAATGGGCACCCGCTGATGGCGATTTAGGGCCAGTTTATGGAGTGCAATGGCGCTCTTGGCCTACGCCAGACGGTGGCTCAATTGATCAGATTGCCCAGGTTGTTGAACAAATTCGCACCAACCCTGACTCACGTCGGTTAATTGTGTCAGCTTGGAACGTTGGCTTAATTGGCGATATGGCCCTACCCCCTTGCCATGCTTTTTTTCAGTTTTATGTCGCAGATGGCAAACTGTCTTGTCAACTTTATCAACGTAGTGCCGATATATTTTTGGGCGTACCCTTCAATATTGCGAGCTATGCCTTACTGACACACATGGTTGCACAGCAATGCGATTTAGAAGTTGGTGATTTTGTCTGGACGGGGGGTGACTGCCACTTATACAGTAACCATTTTGAACAAGTGCAAACACAATTACCCCGCGAGCCGTTTCCCTACCCAACTTTAAAAATTATGCGTAAGCCCGACTCTATTTTCGATTATCAATACGAAGATTTTGTCATTGAAAATTACCAACATCACGCCCACATCAAAGCACCCGTAGCCGTATGATAACTAATCGCTTAAATTTAATTGTGGCTTATGCGCGCAACCGTACCATTGGTCAAGACAATACCTTACCTTGGAAATTACCCAGCGACTTAGCCTTCTTTAAACGCACCACAATGGGTTGCCCCATCATCATGGGTCGCAAAACTTGGCAATCAATCGGTCGGCCGCTTCCAGGGCGATTAAATGTTGTGGTCACCCGCGATGCCTCGGCTCACTTTGAGGGCGCTCAGTGCGTTCAAAGTATTGGGCAAGCCCTTGCTTTAACTCAACATATGCCCGAAGTATTTATTATTGGTGGCGCGCAACTTTACGCTGACACATTGCCCCATGTTGATCGCATATTAGCCACTGAAATCGACCAAGACATTGCAGGTGACGCCACCTTTGCTAAGCTTGATGACAAACAGTGGCGAGAAACCTCTCGCCAACCGCAACCAGAGGAAAGCGGCTTAACCTACTCTTTCGTGACTTACGAAAGAGTGTAAATAGGTTCAGGCGTAGCTCGATACCGGCGGGCACGCACACACTAAATTGCGGTCGCCCCACGCATTATCAACTCTCGCCACCGGTGGCCAATATTTATTAACCTTTAAACTCGCTGTGGGGTAAGCCGCCTGCTCACGCGTATAGTCATGATGCCATTCACCTGTCATGAGCATCTGCGCAGTATGTGGAGCGTTTTTAAGCACATTGTCAGCGGCATCTGACTCACCCGTTTCAATGGCTTCAATTTCTTGACGAATAGAAATCATGGCATCGACAAAACGATCAAGTTCGGCCAAGCCTTCAGACTCTGTTGGCTCAACCATAAGCGTACCCGCAACGGGAAACGACATCGTCGGCGCATGAAAACCATAATCAATTAAACGTTTCGCCACATCTTCAGCCGTAACACCGCAACGTGCCTTGATGGGTTGTAGATCAAGTATGCACTCGTGTGCCACACGGTCATGTCGCCCCGTGTACAAAATGGGGTAATAATTAGCCAAACGTTTGGCAATATAGTTAGCCCCCAAAATCGCCACCTCAGTCGCCTGTTTTAAACCACTGGCACCCATTAATAAAATATATGCAAAGGATATTGGCAAAATACCGGCTGAACCCCATGGCGCAGCACTAACTGGCCCAACGGCCGCACCTTCAGCCAACTGCCCTAAAGGGTTTAAAACGCCTGGCATAAAGGGTGCCAAATGCGCTTTGACGCCAATCGGGCCAACACCGGGCCCACCCCCACCGTGTGGAATACAAAACGTTTTATGCAAATTCAAATGTGACACATCTGAACCAAATTTACCCGGTTGCGCCACGCCAACCATTGCGTTCATATTGGCACCGTCCATGTAGACTTGGCCGCCGGCGGCATGAACCAAATCGCATATTTGCGTGATGGCCTCTTCAAACACGCCATGCGTGGAAGGGTAAGTCACCATTAAGGCTGCAAGACGATCGCCTGCTTCGTCGATACGACGCTTCAGATCACTGATATCGATATTGCCCTGATCATCAGAAGCCACCACCACAACTTGCATACCCACCATATTGGCCGACGCTGGGTTGGTTCCGTGGGCCGAAGAAGGAATCAAGCAAACTTGGCGTTGCAAATCACCCCGTGCGCGGTGATAACCTCGAATTGCCAACAAACCAGCATACTCACCCTGTGCGCCCGAGTTTGGTTGCAAACTAACCGCGTCATAACCTGTAACTTCACATAGATATTGACTTAGACGATCGATTAACGTTTGATAGCCTTGCAATTGTGCACGAGGCGCAAACGGGTGAATATTGGCAAACTCGGGCCAGGTTACGGGAATCATTTCAACCGTAGCATTGAGCTTCATGGTGCAAGAGCCCAGCGGTATCATGGTTCGGTCAAGCGCTAAATCTTGATCTGCCAAACGGCGTAAGTAACGCAACATATCGGTTTCAGACTGAATACTCGAAAATATCTCGTGCTGCAAAATGGCGTCGTGGTTTTGCAACACGGTTGGTACGGCCGCCAAGGCTTGCGCATCAGGCCACGCCAAATGTTCCACTGTAACGCTAGACGCGGGGTGACCTAATGATTGCGCAAACACATTGGCCAAGTTCGCCACGTCTTGCGCAGTAACCGTTTCATCAAACGATAAAGCAATGCTTTGATCATCGACTGGGCGTAAATTGATGCCAGCCTGGAATGCTTGTTGATGCAATGTGGCGGTATAGGTACCCGTGTGCACCCATAAAGTATCAAAAAAACTTTCATTTACAACGCTAAAACCCATAGGAACAATCGCGTTTCGTAAGGCTACCGTGTGGGCATGCACACGTTGAGCCATTTGCCTCAAACCTTTAGGCCCATGCCACAGTGCATACATACTGGCCATAATGGCCAATAATGCTTGAGCTGTGCAAATGTTCGAGGTGGCTTTTTCACGACGTATGTGTTGTTCGCGCGTTTGCAAAGCTAAACGTAACGCGGGCGCACCCATTGCGTCGCGCGACACCCCGACCAAACGACCCGGCATGTGGCGCTTAAACGCATCTTTACACGCCATAAAACCCGCATGTGGCCCACCTGCACCTAGTGGCACACCAAAGCGTTGCGCTGAACCCACGGCAATATCAGCGCCCCAATCACCTGGTGAAACCAGTACCGTTAACGCCAACAAATCGGTGGCGCACGCCATCACACCACCATTGGCATGCACTGTGTTGGCCAACTCACGGTAATCGACCACAGCACCCAAGCTTTGCGGGTACTGCACCAATACCCCAAAACAATCAGGCACACCCAATGCCTCATCACCCACCACCAAGTCAATACCCAAACCCTCAGCACGTGTGCGCACCACCTCAATGGTTTGAGGATGACAGTGCTGAGAAATAAAGAACGTATTGTGTTTGAAGGAGCTGACACGTTGCGCCAACGTCATGGCCTCGGCTGCTGCGGTAGCCTCATCAAGCAATGAGGCGTTAGCCATATCAAGACCGGTGAGGTCAGCCACCATCGTTTGAAAATTCAAAATAGCTTGTAAACGACCTTGCGAAATCTCGGGTTGGTATGGGGTGTAAGCGGTGTACCAAGCGGGGTTTTCAAGCACATTTCGCAACACTACATTTGGTGTATGCGTACCGTAGTACCCTTGGCCTATGTAGTTGCGCAACACTTGATTTTGCTGCGCTATGGCCTTGATTTCCACCAAAGCTTGAGGTTCATTTAGTGGCGTTGGTAAATTGAGTAACCCTGATAAGTGTATGGAGGGTGGCACCACTTGTGCCATCAGCGCATCAAGCGACTCAACCTCTAAAAAACGAAGCATATCAGCTTGATCAGCCTGACCAGGGCCAATGTGGCGCGCAATAAACTCACCTGCAAAATCAGGGTTGACTGACATAAATGTTAGCTCTCTTCAGCGACCGTCTGGTATTGAGTTGCTTCTAATAAATTGGCCAGATCGTCAGGGTTAATGGGTTTTAATTTAAATATCCAGGTTGAATAAGGGTCAGCATTCACCAGTTCAGGCGCATCATTTAACTGGTCGTTAAAGGCCACCACTTCGCCTGCAATGGGCGCATAAATATCTGACGCTGCTTTCACTGACTCAACCACACCGGCTTGTTCACCTGCAGCCAAACGGGCGCCTATGCGAACATCACCCACATAGACCAAGTCGCCCAGCTGCTCTTGTGCGGTATCGCTAATTCCGACCAACATTAAATCGCCGTCTGCTTTGATCCACTCGTGTGAAGTCGCATATTTGCGGTCGTTAGGAATATTCATTAAGGTCTCCGGTCTTGCATTTAAGTAAATAGATTATGGGTTGATCACGGCTTGGCCATGACGTACAAAAAGACGCTTACATACGCGCGCCAGAACCTGTTTACCACGAATATCAACCTGAACCTGATCACCGAGGGCTACGGCATCAGGTAAACGCGCAAAAGCGATGGAATAACCTAATGTTGGCGACATGGTGCCGCTGGTAATTTCGCCTTTACCATGCGCCGTCAAAACCGACATATGAGCCCGCATAACGCCCCGCTCAAGTAATTGCAAGCCAACAAGTTTGCCTAAAACGGGCCATTGCTCAAGTGCTTGTCGCCCAATAAATTGTCGTTCAATATTTTTGAGTGAAACCGACCAAGACAACCCTGCTTGTGAGGGTAAGGTTAAATCGTTCATATCTTGACCATACAAGTTCATGCCCGCCTCAAGACGTAAGGTGTCGCGGGCCCCTAAACCACAGGGCTTGACCCCATAAGCCAACAAATCATGCCACAGGGTCGCGACTTCATCTGCCAGCAAAATGATTTCATAACCTGCTTCACCGGTGTACCCCGTGCAGGCCACAAAAACGTCATCAATAACTTGGGCCCTAAAGGCTGTTAATTCTTGTAACGCACCTTGCCAAGTCGGCCGCACGGCTGACAACGCGTTTTGCGCTTGTGGGCCTTGCACGGCCAAAATAGCCAAATCTCGGCGAGGTTCAATCTGGACCGTTACCTGCATGTGTTGCGCCACTCGGTTGAGCCAAGCCAAATCTTTGCTGGCACACGCTGCATTGACCACCAAACGCCATTGCTCATCAGACTGATAGTAAACAATGAGATCGTCAATGATGCCACCCTCAGGGTTGAGCATACAACTGTAAAGAGCTTGAATAGAGTGTTTCAGTTGATCAACGTCGTTTGATAAAACACTTTGTAAAAATGTTTTTGCGTCGGGGCCTGAAACATCAACCACGCACATGTGCGAGACATCAAACATGCCAACCTGTTTGCGTACAGCACGATGTTCATCTATTTGTGAACCATAGTGAATAGGCATTTCCCACCCCCCAAAGTCGACCATACGTGCACCTGCCGTTACGTGTGCGTCGTATAAAGGGGTGTGTAATAGAGATGATGACATAGAGCAGGCTCGGCAAAAGAGAAAATAATAAAGATGTTGAAACATCTTCAAACGCTTGCCGCCCCCCTGTCCTTTTGCCTGAGAGTTTGACGAACCCATACCTGTCAAAATAGGCGATGGGTTCGTTTTGCACCTTCGGCGCTCACTACACGTTGATCTAAACGTTGTGAGTCTCTTCAGAGAATTGCGTTGACTGTGTTGCCACAATCATCGTTTAAAGCAGTAAGGGGTACCTGAGCGATTCTGGGCGAATTGCGCCTTCGGTGGCGTCAACTTTCTTAACGCACTCTCCCGCTTTAAACTTCACAATATATTTATAGTTTAGCTCGAAAAGCGATAACGTCAATTAATTTAGTTATTTTTTTTAATTTCACTTTTCAAATACCAAAACGCGCCAACAACTCACAGACATTTGCCTTAGTAGTTACTCAGGTCAATCACTGAATCAGGCAAATGACTAAATAGACTGGCCGCAAGCAAAGCCAGAGGCCCAAGCCCACTGAAAATTGTAGCCACCCAACCAACCTGTCACATCAACAACCTCACCAATGAAATGCAAACCTGGCACCGCTTTGGCTTCGAAGGTTCGTTGGTTTAAGGTGTTGGTATCAACCCCGCCCTTCATCACTTCAGCCTTTTTAAACCCAGCCGTACCTGTTGGCATTAACGACCAACGGTTAATGCGCTCACCTAATATTTTAAGCTGTTGGTCAGATACTTCGGCTATGCGCAACTGGGCCATAGACCCTAACCATTGCTCTGCCAAACGTTTTGGCCACAAATCACCCAGCACCGAAACAATTTGTTGTCGTGATTGACTTTTCTTGTTGATGAGTGCGGCCACCATCTCGTGCTGTGGGGCCAAGTTCAGTTCAATTGGTTGGCCAGGTTGCCAATAAGACGAAATCTGCAAAATACCGGGGCCAGACAACCCCTTATGCGTAAATAAAACATCTTCTAAAAAATGGGGGGTATGCGCGGCGCGTGCCTGACGACCACCCTTAGCTGCACCCATGCTCTCGACATCGAGGCCCGCTTCAAGTGAAACCCCTGCCAAAACTTGAAAAGGTGCCCACATTTGCGTATCAAATAATAGCGGCACCAACGCAGGTCGTGGCTCGATAATTTTCAAACCAAAACGTCGCGCCCACACTAAACCAAAATCAGTTGCCCCCACTTGCGGCACGGCAGTACCGCCTGTAGCAATGACAACTTTAGCCGTCTCAAGAGGGCCAGAAGACGTTGATAAGGTAAAGCCCATTTCGGTTTTTTCAATGGCCTGCACGGCATCTGGCATGCGCCACTGCACCTGCCCTAAATCGCACTCTTGGCGCAACATTTTAATAATTAAATCGCTACTGCTATCGCAAAACAATTGGCCTCGATGCTTTTCATGCCAAGCAATGCCATGACGATCAACCATCGAAATAAAATCTTGCGGTGTATAAGCTTCAAGCGCAGCACGGGCGAAGTGTCGATTTTCTGAAACAAAATGTTCGGGGCGCACCACACGATTGGTAAAGTTGCAACGCCCCCCACCTGAAATGCGAATTTTTTCTGCCAGTTTGGTGGCGTGATCAATCAACACCACACGCTGACCACGTTGCCCCGCAACGGCGGCGCACATCATGCCCGCTGCACCCGCACCGATGACCACCACATCAACTTGCGACATTTATCTTGCCTTAAACATCAGCAATGCAATCAACGTAGTAACGGGTTTCACCATTTGGTAGTTTGTCGGTACCTAAGCCATGAATATATGTCTCAAAACTAGGGTACTTCACGTTGAAGTTGCATGCGAACTTCAAGTATTGAACAATCGTTTTATTAAAGCGTTCGCCTGGAATGAGCACGGGTATGCCTGGCGGGTAAGGCGTTAGCAATACCCCTGTGACGCGCCCTTCTAAGTCATCAATCGCTACCCGCTCAATTTGACCATGGGCCATACGGGCAAAGGCATCTGAAGGTTTAAGAACCGGCACCATGTCGCTTGTATACATTTCAGTCGTTAAGCGTGCCACATCATTTTCACGATAGGCTTCGTGAATCATCTGACATAAGTCACGCAAACCAAAGCGCTCATATTGACGATGCTCTTTACAAAAATCAGGCAGCACGCGCCACATGGGTTGGTTGCGATCGTAATCGTCTTTAAATTGCTGTAGAGCTGTCAGAAGCGTATTCCAGCGGCCCTTAGTGATGCCAATAGTAAACATAATAAAAAACGAATAGAGGCCTGTTTTTTCAACTACCACGCCATGCTCAGCTAGGTATTTTGAAACTAAAGCAGCGGGTATGCCGGTTTCGCCAAAAGACCCTGAAATATCTAGGCCTGGGGTCACAATTGTTGCTTTGATGGGGTCAAGCATATTAAAGTCTGGTGCCAAATCACCAAAACCATGCCAATGATCACCTGAACCCAGCACCCAATCAGATTGCTTACCGATGCCTTCTTTGGTTAAATGTTCAGGGCCCCAAACCTTAAACCACCAATCGTTTTCGCCAAATTCACCTTCAACTTTACGCATGGCATTTCTAAAATGCAGCGCTTCTCGAATGCTCTCTTCAACCAAAGCAGTGCCACCTGGTGCTTCCATCATGGCGGCTGCCACATCACAGGACGCAATGATGGCGTACTGAGGCGAGGTTGACATGTGCATCAAGTACGCCTCATTGAAGACGTTACGATCAAGCTTACGATTAACGGGCTCTTGCACAATGATTTGTGATGCTTGCGAAATACCCGCTAACAACTTATGAGTTGAGTGGGTCGCGAAAACCATTGAACTTTCACTGCGGGGTCGATTTTCACCAATCGCATGCATGTCTTGGTAAAACTCGTGAAATGCCGCATGCGGCAACCAGGCCTCATCAAAGTGTAAGTTGGGTATGGTGTCACCCAGTGTATTTTTAATCATCTCGACGTTATAAATGACGCCATCGTAAGTGCTTTGAGTCAGTGACAAAATACGGGGCTTGCGATCTTTTACTTTCTGCGCAAACGGGTTAGCATCAATTTTCTTTTGAATACTTTCAGGTTCAAACTCGCTTAACGGTATGGGCCCGATAATACCCATGTGGTTACGTGTTGGGCGCAAAAACACAGGTATGGCACCCGTCATAGTGATGGCGTGCAACACTGACTTATGGCAATTGCGGTCAACCACCACGATATCGTCATTAGCCACGTTTGCGTGCCACACAATTTTGTTGGAAGTTGACGTGCCATTGGTAACAAAGTAACAATGGTCAGCGTTAAAAATACGGGCAGCATTCAACTCAGATTCAGCAATGGGGCCAGTGTGATCAAGCAACTGCCCCAATTCATCAACCGCGTTACACACGTCAGCACGTAACATGTTTTCACCAAAAAACTGGTGAAACATTTGCCCAACTGGGCTTTTCAAGAACGCAACACCGCCTGAATGACCGGGGCAATGCCAAGAATATGAACCATCTTGCGCGTACTTAACCAACTCGCGAAAGAATGGAGGGGGCAAGGTATCAACGTAACTGCGTGCCTCGCGAATAATGTGTCGTGCAACAAACTCAGGCGTGTCTTCGAACATATGAATGAAGCCATGCAATTCACGCAAAATATCATTCGGTATGTGCTCAGACGTACGCGTTTCACCATATAAGTAAATTGGAATATCGGCATTACGAAAACGCAACTCACCGATAAACGCACGTAAATTTTTAATGGCACTTGATGTGTCTTGTGCAGCACCGGCTTCAGCCTCGAACTCTTCATCATCAATTGACAAAATAAACGCACTGGCACGACTTTGTTGTTGCGCAAATGAGGTTAAATCACCATAACTGGTCACCCCAATAACTTCCATGCCCTCAGCTTCGATTGCCGATGCTAGAGCACGAACACCCAAACCTGACGCATTTTCAGAGCGGTAATCTTCATCAATAATATAAATGGGAAAACGAAATTTCATGCGTCAGGCTCCGTTAGCTGAATCAATTTACTTAAGTGCGTGGCAAAGTGACGCCACGTTGGCCTTGATATTTACCACCACGATCACGGTACGAGGTTTCGCACACTTCATCGCTTTCAAAAAATAACATTTGCGCACAACCTTCACCCGCGTAAATTTTGGCAGGTAAGGGAGTCGTATTTGAAAACTCAAGGGTTACGTGGCCTTCCCACTCGGGTTCAAGAGGGGTCACATTCACGATGATACCGCAGCGTGCATAGGTGCTTTTGCCTAAGCAAATGGTTAACACGCTACGCGGAATTCTGAAGTACTCAATTGTGTGCGCCAACGCAAACGAATTAGGCGGAATAATACACACATCACCCGTAACGTTAACGAACGATTTTTCATCAAAGTTTTTAGGGTCAACAATGGTTGAGTTGATATTCGTAAATATTTTGAACTCGCGCGCGCACCGCACATCGTAACCATAGCTACTGGTGCCATAGCTGACAATGCGGCCTTTGTCATTTTCTCGAACTTGCCCAGACTCGAAGGGCTCGATCATGCCCTGCTCTGCTGCGCGACGAATCCAGCGGTCACTTTTAATGCTCATGAAACCATACCTCGGCTAAGACAACAAACGCGAATTTTACAGCGCATCTTGTCAGAACATCGAATAATCACTTATTCGCAAGCATGATTGAGATCAAATGC
>ERZ888423.907-NODE-907-length-28513-cov-5.309403_pt1 | contig 28513 bp, 28 predicted proteins | sample MGYA00520523_ERZ888423 | MGnify/ENA primary metagenome ERZ888423 (study PRJEB32303, sample SAMEA104408611) | aquatic metagenome | biome: Brackish water; feature: Pelagic; material: water | place: Baltic Sea | collected 2014-06-08T10:24:00 | depth 30,27 m ...
CTGGAGAGATCTTCGATGCCAACGGCGTCATCTGGGGTCCGGTGCTCGGCCTGCACGAAGTGGTCGAGGACCCACAGGCCGAAGCGCTCGGCTTGTTCCCGATCCTGGAGGACCCCGAGATCGGGGAATACCGCAGCGTCGCCCATCCCCTCAAGTTCAAGACCGCCGACGTCGGACCGAAGGGTCCGGCCCCCAAGCTCGGTCAGCACACCCTCGAGGTCCTGCGCGACGCAGGGCTCGACGAGGCGGAGATCGCAGCGCTCCGAGAAGGCGATGCCATCGGCCCGCTGCCGTCGACCGCAGCGGACGACTGATCGTCCCCCATGACGACCGAACCAGCCGTGGCGAACAGCTGAAGATGACGACACTCGGCACGGGCCAAGTTCACTTCGCCTTCCGGTCGGCGCCGAGGTTCGATCTGCTTCACCGGTTCGTCGGATGGCGGCCCGATATCGACGGCATCCGCATCCACGACGACGGCGGCTTGTCGATCACGATGGGCAAACGCATCCTGACGACCACGGCCGCGAACATCAACGGCATCGAACCGGTCGACGATCTCGTGGGCCTGCTGCACGTCGGAATCCGACAATGGCCGCTCAGTCGCTCTGTCACCTTCGCCACCGATGCCGGGTCGGGCGTGGCTCTGTCGTTCCGCGAACCAGTGGCACCCGCCATCGGCCTCCTCTCACATCATCGAGTCGTGGTCACGGTGGAACGGCCTCAGGAACTGTTGCCGGCCGTGTTGGCCGCCCGGAGGAGCGCCGAGGACTCGAGCTGATCGACGATCGAACACGTGTTCGATATCGTGACCCTGTGGCCCTCCACCCTGCCATCCTCCATGCCGACCTCGATTCGTTCTACGCCTCGGTCGAACAACGCGACGACCCGAAGCTGCGCGGCATCCCGATGGCGGTCGGCGGCGGCGTGATCCTGGCTGCCAGCTACGAGGCAAAGCGACGGGGCGTCCGGACACCGATGAGCGAACGAGCGGCCCGCCGGTTGTGCCCTGGGCTGGTCATCGTGCCGGCCCGCATGCACGCCTACAGCGAAGCGAGCAGAGCCGTCTTCGCCATCTTCGCCGAGACCTCACCTCTGGTCGAGGGGCTGTCGATCGACGAAGCCTTCCTGGATGTGTCCGGGTTGGGCAAGGTGTCGGGTCAACCACTCGAGATCGCGCGCCGCCTGCGCACTCGAGTGGCCGAGGAAGTCGGCCTACCCATCAGCGTCGGGCTCGCATCCACCAAGCACCTGGCCAAGGTGGCGAGCGCCGTCAGCAAGCCCGACGGGCTACTCGAGGTGCCTCCGGGAACCGAACTCGATTTCCTCGGACCGCTCCCCGTCGAACGACTGTGGGGCGTCGGCCCCGTGACGACCCGACGGCTGCACCAACACGGGTTGTTCACCGTCGCCGACCTCGCGGCACAGGAGGAAACGGCACTGGTCTCGTTGGTCGGCAAAGCCGCCGGTCACCATCTGTCGAGCCTTGCTCACAACCGGGATCCTCGCCCCGTGGTTGTCGGTCGACGTCGCAGGTCCATTGGATCCCAACGCTCGTTCCCCTCCGGCGGGATGCAACGAAGCGATGCCGAGGCCGTCCTGCTCGAGGTCAGCGACCGAGTCAGCAGCCGACTGCGCTCCGGTGGACGAGTGGGCAAGACGGTCACGCTTCGCCTCCGTTTCGGGGATTTCACACAGGCGTCTCGATCACGCACCCTGAGCCAAGCAACCTCGACCACCGATGTCATCCATTCCTGCGTCCGACTCCTCCTGGGCGACGCCTGGCCCCACATCGAGCAGCGGGGCCTGACCCGGGTCGGACTGTCGGTCTCGGGTCTCGGTCCCGATCGGGCCATGCAGTTGATGCTCCCCTTCGGTGGCACCCAGCGAACAGATCTCGATGCCGCCGTCGACGACGTCCGGGACCGGTTCGGACGCGACGCCATTGGACGAGCCGCCCTGGTCGGCAAGATCTCGCCCGATGTTCCGCTACTGCCCGAACATCCGTGAGCCCGAGCACCGTCGCTCGCGATACTCGGCGATCTCGATCATCGGTGGCCGTTCGGCCAGATGGACAGGCCGGGACTGCCCTCGCTGATTGATCAGCGGAGGCACCGGTTGGGGCACCGGCATACCGGCCCGAGCCAGAACGACGGCCAGGATCTCCGACGCTTGCTCCGACAGCGTCAACAGATCTCGATGGCGCTGACGGCGCTCCCCCAGGTCGACCTGGGCCATTCCTCGCAACCCACATCGTCGATAGGTGTCGATGAGCATCGCGCTCTCGACCCCGTAGCTCTCGACGAACGGCAACTGTTCCAACAACGCACGGGTGCCCGCTGCCTCCCCGCCGAGTGGTTGACGCAACGTGGCCAGGGGCGGGAAGAACATCGACAGCAGCGGTCGGGCCACCAGTTCGGTGGTTCGACCCCCGCCGTGTCCGTCGGCATCGGCCACCCGCTCGTAGAAGGCCTTGACCAGACCGAGGTCGGGATCATTCAGCAATGGCGCAACCAATCGCGTCACGTAGCTGGTGGTGAAGCTGAGCAAGTCGGTGTCGCACCAGACGATCAGATCGCCGCTGCTGGCAGCCAAGCTTCGCCACAGGACGTTCCCCTTGCCCCTGCCGGGCGGTTCGGAGGTGAGCACGTCGGCCACCTGCGTCACCTGGGCGCCGGCCGCAGCGGCGATCACCGCGGTCGCATCGGTCGATCCGTCGTCCAGGACGATCACCTCGTCGACCAGGGATGTCCCCAGGAGACCATCGACGATCCGGGAGACGATGGGACCGACCGTTGCCGCCTCGTTGCAGGCCGGGAGGCAGACCGAGATGGTCCGCCCCTCCTTGCGATCGACCAACTCGGCGACGCTCGACACCGTGGGCTCGACGACCGGGACCTGCCCGGGCAACTCCCCCGACTCTTCGTGGCCGGAGGTCATGTGGCTACCCTTCGCTCTCGATGAGACTCTTCGGTGTGATCAACGCTTCTCCCGACTCCCTGCACGAGGAATCCATCGTGCGCTCCCCGGCCGACGCTGCCCGACGGGCCGAATGGCTGCTGGAGCACGGGGTATGGGGCTTCGACATCGGCGGACAGGGATCGACGTTCGCAGCAGCCGAGACGACGATCGACGAGGAATGGAGCCGACTCGAACCCATCATTCCCGTCCTGCTCGGCTACGGGGTTCCGATCAGCGTCGACACCTGGCGACCGGAGACGGCACGACGGGCTCTCGATGCCGGCGTCACCTGGCTGAACGCGGCCGACGGACTCCAGCAGGACGCCATGATGGCCCTGGTCGCCGAATACGACTGCCCCACCGTGCTGCCGTTCCTGTCGGGACCCGACCCGTTGCGCATGGAGCAGGTGACCGATCACGACCCGGTTGCCGTGCTGATCGAGTTCTTCGACGACCTGTTGGCCCGAGCCGATGCCCACGGAGTACGGGACCGGATGGTCATCGACCCCGGCACCGGCTTCGCCCCTCACGACTGGCCGTGGGACGAACGATTCGTCTATCAGAAGCAGGTCTACTCGCAGCTCGACCGCCTGCGGGTCTACGGGCTGCCTCTGTACATCGCGCTGCCGTGGAAGGACACGGCTCAGCACGCCGAACTGCTCGACATCGTCATCGACGGTCAGCCCGAGTACGGCAGGTGCCACTACCCGGACCGGATCCTGCAAGCCGTGGAACGTCACGGCAGCTAGATCTCGAGATCATCGACGCGCACCACACCACCGTCGGGCAGTCGTCGACTCCAGTCATCGGGCAGGAGCTCGGGAGCGAGATCGCTGAGCGGTTCGAGTACGAAGCGTCGCTCCCACATCCGGGGGTGAGGAACCGTCAACTCGGCCGACTGGATCGAGGTGTCCCCCCACAACAACACGTCGAGATCGAGTGTCCGGGCTCCCCACCGCACGTCGCGGGTGCGATCGGCGCCGGCTTCGATGGCCAGACAGGTCTCCAGCAGCTCGAAGGGGTTCTGCTCGGTCTCGACCCGGGCCACGACGTTCAGATAGGACCCCTGCTCGGGACCACCGACCGGATCGGTCTCGTAGACACCCGACAATCCGGTCACCTCCGGCAGGTTGCGGACACCGAAGCGAAGATACTCGCGGCGGTCGCCAAGATTGCTGCCGAGCGCGACGTAGGCGGTGGTCGTCGACCGAGGTCGCCGATGCAGGTCGGCTCGATGGCGCTTCACGCGGACTGCCGTGGAGATGATGTCCTCGGGCACGGGTGGGCGAAGCTTCTTCACGACCACCTCGACCGCGTCGACTCGGGCCAGCCCGAGGATCTCCTCGGCGATGCGGGTGGCCACCTTCTCGAGAAGCAAGGTCTTCTCGGTCTCGATCACCTTCTGAGCCATGGCGATGGCCACGCCATAGTTGACGGTCTGTTCGAGATCATCGGTACGACCGGCGTTGCGGACATCGAGGTCGATGACGATGTCCACTTCGAACGGTTGGGCTCTTGCCTGTTCCTCGGGGAGGACACCGATGGTGCCCATTGCTCGGAGCCCGGTCAGCTCGATTCGATCGGTGGTCACGACAGCCCTTTCGGTTGGTGGATGGGGCATTCGCGAGCCACTCACCCTAGATGCGGCGAGGCGTGAAGGGAGAACCAGGCGGCCGATCGGCCAGAACGTTCAGACCACGTCGTCCTCGCTGAGACCGGCCAGCTTCAAGGCACCGCGCTTGGCTCCGTCGAGGTCGTAGTGCCGACGGGTCACGATCCGTTGGGCGTACAGGCCTCCCCCGGCTTGCAGATTCGTCACGAACTTCCAACCGCCGAGCGCGTCCGCGGTCAGATCTCTGATCGCGTACATCAGCTTGGCCCGGTACTCGCCGTCGACCCCGTTGCCGGTCGACATGTACTTACGGGCCAGGTCCCCGACATCGTTGTTCTCGAAGTCGGCCGGCACCGGTGCCGTCAGCACGGCACCGCCGGCGATGTCGTGCAAGTGACGGACCATGACGTTGTAGTTGGCGGCGCCGTAGAACTTGCCAGCATTCACGAACAACTCGTTGGGGAAGGCGGCACCATCCTGCCCGATCTGACAATTGCTGATGGCGGCTTCGAGGGAGGCCCGGATGAGGGTGGCCTGGATCATCATCTCGGAGATCTTCTCCTTGACGTGGGAGATGCCGGCCGTGCCGTTGGCCTCGGCCACCAGCTGGGCCAAGCCGACGAGATGATCGGCCTCGTGGACGAACTCGGCCAGACCACCGAGACGCTCCCAGAGCCCGAGGCTGTGGGCGAACACCGCGGCGAACGCCGTCTCCCCGTCGAGGAACACCCGCTCATGGGGCACGAAGACGTCGTCGAAGATCACGAAACCCTCGGGATAGGAGTAGCGCCCCGACACGGGAAAGGCGCGCACGTCGTCGTGCCGAGGGGCATAGGTGGTGTTGATGATCTTCACCCCCTCGCTGTTCACCGGGACCATGCAGGCGATCGAGTAGTCCTCCTCGCCCGGCTTCATGGCCTTGGTCGGGATCGTCATGAGGTCGTGACCGAAGGAGGCACCCGTGATGTGGAGTTTGGCGCCCCGGATGACGACACCGTCGCGTTGGCGCTCGACGACCCGCACGTAGGAATCGGGATCGTCCTGCTTGGCCGGCGGTCGACTGCGATCGCCCTTGGCGTCGGTGATGCATTGGGTGATCCGGATGTCAGAGCGTTGAGCATCGTCGATGTAGGCGTTCATGCGTTCGACGTACTCGGGCTTCATGGGAACGTCGCCACCCATGACCGTCTTCAGCGTCTGGATCGATGACGACGTGACGTGGGCCATGAGGCCGGCCTCGTTCAGCAATGGCAGCAACTGCCGGAGATCGTCAGCGGATCGGGGTACCGCCAACAGTGGGCTCAGCGCATCCGGGGCCGGGTCGTAGAACCGGTCGTACCCAGCCGCGGTGTAGGTGGCTGTCTGACCGAGGATGGGGTGTCCGACCAGGTCATCGACCTTCTCGCCCTCGAAGTAGGTGGCACGGCCGTCACCCAACGACTCCAGGTACTGCTCACCGGTCAGCATCGCTCGTCTCCCATCGGCCGACTCCCCTCGAGCCGGGACGCTGCATCGACACTAACGGCGCCTCGACTCCCGAACCGAATTCGATCCGGAGCGCGTTTGCTGTTCAGAGCAAGATCTCGACGACGCCTCCGCGCACGTCCATCTCGAAGGTCAGTCCGAGAATGGGGGGCGCCGCCAGATACCAGTGGATCCCGTGGACGGCTGCCACGCCGATCCGGTCGACAAGCACCGACTGTGCCACCTGGTGCAGCGGCTCCAGGGTGTAGACGTCGATGACCGCAGCCTCATCCCAACCGAGATCGAGCGCTGCGAGTCGCGCCTGCATCTCCTCGAGGACCACGGCGGCCCGCTCTTCGCCTGCGTCACGCCATCGTTCACCGGCGCGAACGATGGCGTCAGGGTTGAGGTCGGATTGATCCCGGAGGTCTCCGCCACCGCTGTCGACGGCGGTGCTGTCGACATGGGCGCCACGTTGGTCCGGGCAATGGGGTTGACGGTCGCACAGCCATCGGTCAGCAGCAGACCGCGGACAGAGCGGCCCGGTAATCCTGGTTGAACGACGCGAAGTCATCGAAGGTGTGAGGTCGGGGACACCGCAGCTCGATCGAACAGAGGGCCGCCGACGGTCGACTCCACTCGGCGAGCACCTGATCGATCCGCTCGAAACCCTGTCGCCACGGCACAGGGGTCCGAAACGTGGCGTGCACGATTCGATGGCCATCCAGCGCTCGTACTCCACCGCTGTAGGGATCGATCCCGGGAACGAATCGATAGCGCCCCTCGGTGTGATCGACCGACGAGACGATCTTCAACCGACCGCACCCGCTTCGTTCACCCGACCGCACCCGCTTCGCGCAACGTCGCGATCTCGGCTGCGCTCCATCCCCAGTCGGCCAACACTACGTCGGTGTGCTCACCAGGGTTCGGCACCGGGCCCTGGACCTTGCCGGGGGTGCGACTGAAGCGAGGCGCCGGGGCGGGCTGGATGACGCCCTCCAGTTCGATGAACGTGCCCCGTTCCACGTTGTGGGGATGCTGGGGCGCCTCGGTCATCGACAGCACGGGCGCGAAACAGATGTCGCTGCCCTCCATGAGGTCGCACCATTCCTGACGGGTCTTCTCCAGGAAGAGGCCGGTCAACAGTTTCTTGTGCTCCACCCAGCGGGTGCGATCCATGCGGTCGGGGATGTCGGCCGTGGTCAGACCGAGCGCCTCCAGCAGGAGGGCGTGGAACTTGGGTTCGATCGACCCGATCGAGATCCAGTGGCCATCGGCGCATTCGTAGGTTCCGTAGAAGTGGGCACCGGAGTCGAGGATGTTGGTGCCCCGCTCCTCTTTCCAGGCACCCGAACCGTGAATGCCGTAGACGGCCGCCGCCAAGGATGCGGCGCCATCGACCATGGCGGCGTCGATGACCTGACCGAGTCCAGACCGCTGGGCCTCGAGCAGACCAGCGCACACCCCGAAGGCCAGGTAGAGAGCGCCACCCCCGAAGTCGCCGACGAGGTTCAACGGCGGCACCGGCTGACCACCGGCGGTTCCGATGGCCGAGAGTACGCCGCTGAGAGCCACGTAATTGATGTCATGGCCGGCCGCGCTGGCCATCGGTCCTTCCTGGCCCCATCCGGTCATCCGGCCGTAGACCAGCCTCGGATTGCGGGCAGCGCACACATCGGGGCCGAGACCGAGCCGATCGGTCACCCCGGGCCGGAAGCCCTCGATGAGTGCATCGGACTGTTCGACCAGGCGAAGGACCGTCTCGACACCATCGGGACTCTTGAGATCGACGCCGATCGAGCGGCGGCCCCGGTTGAGCACGTTGAACTGCCTGCCGCGCTGCACCCCGAGCTCCTCTTCGACCAGTCGATCGACTCGGATCACCTCGGCCCCGAGATCGGACAGCAACATGGCGCACATCGGGCCTGGGCCGATGCCGGCCAACTCGACGATCTTGAAACCGGTCAGTGGTCCGCTCATGTGCATCTCCGCTTCGTCGTTGGAACCTTTCCGCACGATGTTGGCACGGCCGAGCCGGCCGGGACGAGTTCCCGGGTCCGCGGCCGACCCGGTACCCGCCACTCGCGGTCCGAGACACGCTGCCTACACTGTTTGCCTACACTGTCTTCATGCTTCGCCCACGTCCTGGTCTCGACCCCGGCGTGCTGGCACTTGCGGGGGCCGGCATGATGATCGGCCACCAGATCGGCTATTCGGTCGACCCCGCCGGTGGCGTCGGGCACGAGTACTTCGGCGTCCTCGGACCGATCGCCATCATGGCGGCCTTCGTCGGGCTCTGGTGGGCCGGCGTCTCCGTCGTCAGACGCACTGGTGTGCCATCGACCACGATCGAACCCGGCTTCCTGGCCCGGCTCGTCGTTCTCCAGAGCGTGCTGTTCGCGTTCATTGAAGTCGGGGAACGAGTGGTGGGATCGGTTCCGGGCCCGCTGTGGTCGATGCCGGTGCTCCTGGGCTTGGCGGCCCAACCGCTGGTTGCCTTGATCGCCTGTCTGTTTCTGCGGGTCAGCGGCCTGGTCCTTGTTCGATTGACCAGCCCAGGCACCGACATCGTCGTGGCCGCCCGCAGGCCGCGCCAATTCGTCCCGGTCCGGATCTCCGCTCGATCAGCCGTCGTGAGCCCGACCCGTCCTCGTGGCCCCCCTCTCCTCGTTCGTTCTTGAACTCATTCACCGACGTAACGAACGCTCAGAAGGAACCCACATCATGACAAGCCATTCCCATTCAACGCGCCGTCGGTTCGACCGACGGTTCACCCTGGCCGCCGGCATGAGCCTGGCCCTGGTCGCGGCCGCCTGTGGCAGCTCGACCGAAACAGCAACCGATCAGGCCTCGGCCCAGGATGCGTCCACCACCACGGTCCATGACATGTCGGCCATGGCCGGCATGAACATGGGTGATCCCAACGCAACGCCCGCCTACGACGTGGACGGCGCCGCGCTGGCCAGCGGCGATCTGGTCCTGCTCGACACCCGGCCCGCCGGTTACGACGATGCCGCCGGAACGGCCTGGATGGCGCGGGGCGTCAAGGGCACGACGGTCACGGTCGAGTTGAGCGGTCTCGAGCCGAACGTGGAGTACATCTCCCATCTCCACAACGACGTCTGTGCCAACAATGGCGGCGACCACTACCAGTTCGAAGTCGGTGGTTCGGTGATGCCGCCCAACGAGATCCATCTCGCCTTCACCAGCGATGCCGAGGGCAATGGCTTCATGACGGCCGAGAACGACCAGATCGCCGGCCTCGATGCCGTTGCCTTCGTGGTGCACCCGGCCGCGCTGCTCGACAACAAGATCGGTTGCGTGGATTTCGTCGAAACCGAACCGGGAGCAGCTGCGGCCGCGCTCGCTGCTGGCACCATCGCGAATGGCGACACCGACCACAGCGACACCGACCACAGCACGGCGGGCGCTGACCACAGCGACACCGACCACAGCACGGCGGGCGCTGACCCGAAGCTGCCGGCCGCCTTCGATGTGGAAGCCCTTCACGACCTCGACGATCAGCTCTACGAAGGGACGCTCGACGCCTCGACGCAGGGACCGATCATCTCGGCTGCTCTGGAGCAGTTGGTCGGGGTCGATGGTGATGCCGACATCGACCGTCTGCGTGAGATGCTCACCGAGCTGGCGACTGCGATCGAGAACGGCGATCTGCCGGGCGCCACTGCCCTGGCCGCCGATGGCCATGACCTGGCCCACGATCTGGCCGGGCACTAAACCCTCGGGATCCGCTGCCGAGCGAGAGGCCGCCGCCTAGGATTTCGGGATGCGATTGCTGGAATTCTCCACAACCGAGGGCCGACATCGTCTCGGCCTGGTGGTCGAGAACGGGGTGGCGGACCTCACGGCCCGACACCCCGGGCGGGCTCAGAGCCTGCGCCATCTCCTGCGACAACCTGATTGGCGGCGTTTCGTCGACGCCACCGCCACGGCGGATCTTCCGCTGGAGGGCGTCATCCACGAGCCGATCGCCGCGAGTTCGGGCAGGGTCTTCGTCTTCTCGTCGACCAGCAACGGCCCGGCCTGGTTCAGCAAGGTCCCGGGTTCACTCGTCGGCCACGATCAACCTCTCTGGTTGCCGCTCGACCACGTCTCGTTCCGTGTCGGAGCTTGCGTCGCTGCCGTGTTGGGTTGGGCTGCCGATGGATGGCGGGGCGGGCGGCGGATCAGCGCCGACCGCGCCCACGAGCTGGTGGCCGGTTACACCTGCATCGCCGATGGCTTCGTTGTCGAGGCCCGATCCGAAGGCCTCAGCGCGTCGGGCAACTTCGAGCGCTCGAGTTCCATCGGACCCTCGTTCGTCACGGCCGACGAGTTCGGTGGTCGCGCCCCGGCGGGCGGGACGATTCGAATCGACGGAGTCGAGGTGACCGAGCAGGCATCCTCCCCCGCCAGCTCGCTCGACGAATTGATCAGCTCCCTTTCTCGAATCGTCGAACTCCGACCCGGTGATGTCATCGGTGCCGTTCCGTCGATCGTGACCGGCGATCTCCAGGCCGGCCAGACCATCGAAGTCGAATTGGAAGGCGTCGGCGTGCTACGAAATCAGGTCATCACCGAACCTCGGTGATGACCTGAATTGCTCCTCGTTCGAGGATGCAGTCCTCACGAGGAGCACTGACATGACCAGCGTCCAGCTGACCGGCCCGGCCAACATTCTGATCGTCGAGAGCTTGACGATGCCCAAGGCCGAGCCGTCCTTCATCGCCGACATTCAGGCCGCAGCCCCAGCCGGAAGCACGATCCAGGTCGTGTCGAGCATCAAGGATGCTGCGCCCCACGCCCCCGACGCCGACATCGTTCTCGGGATACTGAACGAGCGACTCTTCGCCGAGATGCCCAAGCTGCGATGGGTTCACGCCACGGCATCGGGCGTCGACATGTTCATGTTCGACGACTTCATCAAGTCCGAGGTCGTGCTGACCGGTGAGAAGGGGCTGGTCGGTGGGCACCTGGCCGACACCGGCATGGGGTTGCTGCTCGCGCTGACCCGACAGATCCACACCGCGATCAAGCTCGGGCCCGACGCGTGGGCCCACCGGGAGGAGATGCGTCGCCAGGAGATCGAACTCGATGGTCTGACCATGGGTGTCCTCGGCTTCGGTGGCACCGGCCGCGCAATGGCGAAGCGGGCCGTCGCCTTCGGCATGCACACGCTCGCCGTCGATGAGTATCCGGCTCCCGCCGACTTGCTTCCGTCCGAGTGCGGTGTGGCCGAGGTGTGGTCGTTGGACCGGACCGATGAGCTCCTGGCCCAGTCCGATGTCGTCGCGGTGTGCCTTCCCCTGACCGAGGCGACCGACCAACTGTTCGACACCGAAACGATCGCCAAGATGAAGCCCGGCAGCTACATCGTGAACGTGACCCGGGGCGAGATCATCGCTGACGAACCGCTGGTCGCAGCGCTGGAATCGGGCCATCTGGCCGGTGCTGCCCTGGACGTCGCCCCCGGCGAGCCGCTGCCGGCCGATCACAAACTCTTTCAGCTCCCGAACGTTGCCATGACCCCACACACGGCCGGAGCCAGCCAACTCCGGGCCCAGAAGAACGTGGCTCGCTTCGTCCGCAACCTGGCCCTGGCCCAGAGCGGGCAGCCGCTGGAGGGAGTGGTCGACAAGGAGGCCGGCTTCTGAGACCTAGGCTTCGTCGCCCTCGGGGCGGGAGCGACCCAAGGTCTCTCCCGCCCGGAACACCGTCACCGGGCCGGCTTCGCTCACCGCGATCACGACCGCCCGAGGCTCGTCGTAGCTGTAACGTCGGGCCGACGTGTGCCGAGTACCCCCGATGGCGTCGACCCGCCTCTCGGCGTTCCGGCTCGGCACGAGGCGAGCACCGAGATGGGTGAGCACACCGTCACCATCGAACACCGCAGCCCCGTCGAACTGGGAGAGCACGTGACCCAGCGGTGCCAGGTTGGCGGGTCGCTCGATCCGCAGCGGAGGCGGTGGGGCCAGCCGATCCTCGATCAGGTCCGGCGACGCAGGTGCCGCCTGGAAGACGAGGAGCGCACCGATTCGGCGAGCGCCGAGATCATGAACGGCGAACCGAAGCAGTCGAAGAAGTACCCGGTGCTGTTCCGGGGTTTCGCAGGCACCGATGGCATCGAGCCACGTAGCCACCGGCGGCTGGAACAACCATCCGGCCGGCGTCGATCGGAGCACACCGAAGGAACCGACGATTCGTACGGTGCCCATCGGATGACGTTGCACCAACACCGCCCCGGAGGTCTCGGCCACGATCACCAGATCCCGTTCGGAGCTCACGAGTCGGTCGAAGACGGCCAACTCGGTCGTGCCGCCGGGGCGTCGGACAACCCAACTGGTCATGCCGTCGGCATACATCCGGGTGGCATCGTTCGACAGGCTGCGGGTGAGCCGGTGACTGACCGCGATGCCCGTCAGGTTCTCCCATTCCGACGGCTCGGATCGAGGGGTCACGATGGCGCCATAGGTGGGGACGCGTCCTTCGTGCATGCGAGGCCGAATGGCGTAGTCGAGTTCGGCGATGACGGCCTCGGGGTGGTCGATGCCGTCCAGGATCCCGGGAGCCTCCTCTCGCAATTCGTCGGCCAGGCGCCGTAGCCGCGCCGTCGGTTCGGTCGTCACCGCTGCCTGCCCTCGTGGTGCCCCATGCGCGGATCGTAGCGAGAGGATCGGCGATCCGACGACGTGCCGGTTCGCTTCGCCATCGACCGATCTGGTGAACTAGAAAGAGTCCGAACGACAAGGGGATTCTGATGCGCTTCTATTCTTGTGATTCGCACGTGGTCGAGGGTCGCGATGCCTTCGCCGGACTGGAAGAGAAGTTCGGTCGCCAGGCCCCGCACATCGAGCGCGATGTCGGTGGCAAGCGGGGCGAGTACCTGGTCATCGGCGACAGTCGGCCGGTGCCGGTGGGACGGCTCGGCATCGCCGGCAAACGGCTCGATGATCCTGCCACCGATGAGTTGATCGCCCAGGGTTACGAAGGACTCAATCCGGGAGTGCTGGATTCCGAGAAACGCCTGGCGGAACAGGACCGGGACGGCATCTGCGGCGAGGTGATGTATCCGAGCCTGTCGATGTTCACCTTCGCGGTCGAGGACAACAAGATCAAGGAAGCAGCGTTCCAGCGACACAACGACTGGGTCTTCGACTATTGCTCCCCGGACCCGGACCGCCTCATCGGTATCGGCTGCCTTCCGGTGCCCGACATCGATGCCTGCATCCGTGAGGTCAAGCGGGCCGGCGAGAAGGGCGTGCGAGGATTCTCCATTCCCTCGCACACGCTCATCAGCCAGCCCTACTGCGATCCGGCCTATGACCCCCTTTGGGCGATCCTGCAGGAGATGAACCTGCCGATCACCATGCACATCTTCACCGGCACCTCGTTCGATTGCGGTCTGCCCGATCACTGGGGCACCCCGGGCGGAACGGTCAAGGGCTACACCCTGTCCCATACCACCGTGGTGAACTCGACCATCGACCTGATCATGGGAGGCGTGGTCGAACGCTTCCCCCGACTCAAGTTCGTCCTGGCCGAGTTCGAGACAGGCTGGGTGGCCCACTTCAAGCAGCGCTTCGATCACGCCGCGTACCGGACCCCGTGGGAGCTCGACAAGTCCTTGACCATGAAGCCGTCGGAGTACTTCGATCGCAACTTCTGGGTCACGTTCGAAGACGACATTCATGGCATTCAGACCCGTCAGGACATCGGCATCGACAACCTGCTCTGGGGCAACGACTACCCCCATCACGATTCGATCTGGCCGAACTCGATGAGCGTGCTCGACAAGGTCTTCCAGGGCGTCCCCGATGACGAGCGGGAGAAGATGGTCTGGTCGAACGTCATCGACCTCTACAACTTGGACCCAGCGAAGCTGCCGGGGTAGGGCACTCCGTCAAACCCGATAGAGCTCGTCAAACCCGATAGAGCTCGTCAAAAGGGTGAGGGGCGACGGCGAGGCTGGATGATCCAGCTGAAGGCGTCGTCGCCCCGATCGAGCCGTCGGGTCACGTCGAGAACCACGGCCGGATCGAGCACGGCGACCAGGCCTTCCCACAGTCCACGCCAGCCATCGAACCACTCGGGTACGGACTCCGATTCGAGTCCACGCATCAGCCGCCACGTGCACTGATCGATGCGGCCGGCCTCGTCGTCGATGTGCACCTCGTCACCGTGGGCGGCGAGAAGCCGGGCCAGGGTCTCGGCCGAGCCGGCGTCGAGACGGCTGGCGATCGCAGACGCATACTGCATGCCGATCCTCCGGCCCGTGCGATAGAGCAACGAACCGGCGTCCAGGGGACCGAGTTGTTCGGTCAGCACCGCGGTCAGATTGCGGACGTAGTCCATGGAATAGTTGCGTGCCGCCTTGGCCAACCGGTCGGCCGGCCACATGTCGGCGGGCAGCACCGGCAGGGCCTGGCGATCTACCGGAGGGCACTGCTCGCCGAAACGGAACCGCACGCGCTCCTCGGGGGCAAGGTCTCGGTCCTCCTCGATGTAGTACCCCTCGAGACCGGGCGACCCGTCCATGGTCTGTCCGGTGCACACGAAGCCGAGACGGGGATTGCCGAGCGAGACACCGTTGTGTCCGTGCCAACCGTGCAGCATGGCCCGGGCGACCCTGGTGGGCACCGCGGCCAGGGCCGTTCCGTCGAAGATCCAGCGAGGCGGGGTGTAGCGCACCCACGCCTTGGTGTCGGACTCGGGAACGAACACGACCCCGACGCCGCCGACGTGGTTCGACAGATAGTGGTATTGGGCGCAGGCCACCGCGTCGGGCAGATCGCGGAGTCCCAACTTGTCGAGGCCGGGCAGGAACTTGTCGAGATGCTGCCGGCGGAACAGCCCGAACAGCGCATCGGCGGCCCGGTCCTCGCCCTGGTCGACGATCAGGGCCAGGACGAGGCCGGTGAGATATCGGTGATACAACTCGGCCAGACCTTCCATGGCGGGATGGTCGAGCGAGTCGTCGGTCATGGTCTATCCGGCTTTCCGTTTGGTCTTGAGAAAGGTGCTGATGGCGGCAGCCATGCTCTCACGAATCGGGGCGCCGGTGGCCAACAGGTCCACCGCCGGGATCGAGGTGTGGGTATGGCCGAGGGCCTGGATGTGCTCGACCTTGACCCCAGCGGACAGCAGGGCATCGGCATAGGCATCGCCCTCGTCACGCAGGGGATCGAACTCCGCCGTCACGATCAGGGCCGGCGGGAGTCCTTCCAACGTTGCTGCCCGCAACGGTGAGGCCTTGGGATCGCTGCGCTGCTCCGGGTCGGCGTAGTGATCCCAGAACCAGTCCATGAGGGGAGCCGTCAGCACGAATCCGTCGGCGTTGCTCTCCATGGAGGGCCAGCGAGCGGTCCCGTCGGTGACGGGCGTCAGGAGGACCTGACCGGCGATCTCGGGACCGTTGAGTTCGCGGGTGGTCCGACTGACGACCACCGCAAGGTTGCCTCCGGCGCTCCAGCCGGCGACCACGACGGGACCGGACGTGCCGCCCAGCGAGGGGGCCTGCGCCGACAACCAGGTGAGCGCCGCGTAGGCATCATCGGCAGCGGCCGGGAACCGGGCTTCGGGGCCGTGGCGATAGTCGACTGACACGATGATGGCGTTGGACCGCACGCACAGGTCACGGCACAGGGGGTCGTCGGACACGGCGTCACCCAGAACCCAGCCGCCGCCGTGGAAGTACAGCACCACCGGGTGCGGGCCCGGGCTGTCGGGACGATAGAGGCGGTAGGCCAGGTCGCTCCCGTCGGCGGCCGGATAGGTTCCGTCGACGATCTCGCCCACGTCGGGTCCGGGCGGGCGCATCGTGTTGGCCTCGGACATGAAGGCGCGAGCCTCGTCGGGAGTCATCGACTCGAGCGGTGGCAGGTCCATCAGGGACATGGCGTGCAGCATGAGCATCACATCGGGCTGGAGTTCGCAGATCACACCGTCGTTGCAGCGCTGCTCGTCGCCATTGGAGAAGGCAAACCCCAGGTAGTCACGATCGGCGACCTGGTCGCAGATGCGACGATAGGTGTCGACGCCGCCGACATAGGGCAGGAAGACCCGCGGCTTGCCGGGGACGTTGGCACCCATGTACCACGAGTCGGCCTGGGGGAACAGGGTGATGTCCCCGAACTTGTTGACATGGTCGACCCAGCCCTCCTCGGCCGTCGTGGTCGGCTCGATCGTGGTCATCTCCGACGCGCTGAGGTGTTCCAGCGCATCGCAGATCCAGTCCACGTGTTGTTCGATGGAGACCACCATGTTGGACAGCACCGAGGGGCTGCCGGGACCGGTGATGGTGAAGAAGTTGGGGAAACCTACGGTCGTCAGGCCCAGGTAGGTCTTGGGTCCCTCCGCCCATTTGTCGGCCAGGGTCACGCCGTCGCGCCCGGTGATGTCGACGGCGACGATGGCCCCGGTCATGGCATCGAAGCCGGTGGCGAAGACCAGCGCATCGAACTCGAAGGTTGCCGATGTCGTCTCGACGCCGCCGGGCGTTATCCGAGTGATCGGATCGGCCCGCAGGTCGACCAACGACGCGTGGGGCAGATTGTAGGTCGCGTAGTAGTCGTCGTCGAGGCACGGCCGCTTGGTGCCGAAGGGATGATTGGTCGGGCACAGTGCCTCGGCGGTTGCCGGATCGTCGACCGTGGCCCTGATCTTGTTGCGGATGAACTCGGCCAGGGTGTCATTGGCTGCCTTGTTGACACCGATGTCGTTGAAGATGTTGAGCGTGGCGAACAGACCGCCGGCCGCCCACGCTTCTTCGTACAGTCGGTTTCTCTCCTCGTCCGACACCGTCAGGGCGCCAACCACGCTGGGCTCCACCGGCACACCGGCGCCCGACCACTTGGCCGCCTCCCGGTAACCGGCACGATCGGCGTCGATGCGGTCGAGTTTGGCCTGCGGGTGTGGTCCGTTGTGGGCCGGGATGGAGAAGTTCGGGGTCCGTTGGAAGACGGTGAGTTGGCTGGCCTGGGCCGCGATGATGGGAATGGACTGGATGGCGGAGCTTCCCGTTCCGATCAGACCGACTCGCTTGCCCGAGAAGTCGACGCCTTCGTGAGGCCATCGGCTGGTGTAGTAGACCTCTCCGGCGAAGGTCTGCTGGCCTTCGATGTCTGGTGTCTTGGGCTGGGACAGACATCCCGATGCCATCACGTAGAAGCGACAGGTGGTGGTCCCACCATCGCTCGTCGACAGCCGCCACAGCGAGTTGCCGTCATCCCACGCCGCCGAAACCACCTTGGTGGAGAACTGGATGTCGCTCGTCAGATCGAAGCGATCGGCGACCATCTCGAGGTAGCGCAGGATCTCGGGCTGCGTCGCGTAACGCTCACTCCATCGCCACTCGGCGTCCAGCTCGGCGTCGAAGCTGTAGGAATAGTCGATGCTCTCGACATCGCAGCGGGCACCTGGATAGCGGTTCCAATACCAGGTACCGCCGACACCATCGGCTTGTTCGAAACACATCGCCGACAGACCGAGCCCACGCAATCGGTGGAGCAGGTACAAACCGGCGAACCCGGCACCGACGACGACCACGTCGACATCGGGCGATTGTTGCGTACCCGAGCTCTCGCTCGCGACGCTCGTGACAGCAGAGTTCTGCGACATGGAGTTCCCCTTGATCCTGATCGAGCCGTCCCCCGGCTCGGAATCGAAACCTAGCTGTCGAATCTCGACGGCGCTCAGTCAACCGATCGATCGTAGGTACGGAACTCGACCACGTTGCCGTCGGGATCGCGGACGTAGATGCCGTGACCCCAGCCCCGGGCCCCGAACAGCCGCAGTGGGCCCCGGACCACGTCGAACTCACCACCGGCAATGATCGACTCCAGATCGTCGTCGACCACCAGCGCGACGTGGTCCATGTTCACCCCATCGCCGCCTCGGTCGTTCTCCTGGAGGTCGATGATGGTGGTGGCGTCGATGCGCATCGAGACGAAGGGGGCTTCGCCGGCCCGCCATTCCTCGAGGCGAAGCGGCTCCAGTCCGAGCTTGTCCCGGTACCAAGCGGCAGACACCTCGGCGTCGGCAACACGCAGAACGATGTGATCCATGCCACTCACGACGATTCCCATGGTGGTGATCGTAGTCATCGGTGGTACACCACCCCGCAGTGCTCACCACAACCTGGGCCGATCGGGTCGCCTCGAAGTATCCATTCCACCTCGTGGCCCTGGGCGTCCTGCTCTACGGATCGGGACCTGTGCTCGCCCGTTCGTCGGACACCACCGGGCTCCTGCTGTCGTTCTGGCGCCTCTGGTTCGGCGTCGGGGTGTTGGCCATCGGACTGTGCGTGCACGCCCTGTCGGGCCGCGAGGTCGGGAGCCGACGTGGTTTCCAGTGGGCGGTGGCAGCCGGGGTGTCCTTCTCGCTCAACCAGGTGTTGTTCTTCAGCGCCATCAAACGCACCAGCGTCGTCGATGCCAGTTTGATGAGCACGCTCTCGCCGGTTGTCGTGGCCCTGTTCGCCATCCCGATGTTCGGCGAACGTCCGGCCCGGGGCTTTCGCCTGTGGTCGCTGGTGGCACTGGCCGGCGCCGTCTTCGTCGTGCTCGGCAGTTCGTCCGGGCCGGACGGGGATCCTCTGGGCATGGTGATGGCCGCGGGCAGCACCATCTGTTTCGCCGGCTTCTTCCTGATTTCCAAGCTGTGCCGGGACGACCTGGCGGTCGTCGCCTTCCTGACCACGGTGATGGGAACCGCCGCCGTCGTGGTGTCGGTGTTCGTCATGGTCAGCGGTGGGTCGCCGGGGAGTGTGAGCACCTCCGACCTGTGGACGGCGTTCGCCATGGCGATCGTGCCCGGGACGTTGGGCCACATCGCCATGACCTGGCCCCTGCATTACGTGCCGGCCAACATCCCGCCCCTCATGCGTCTGGCCGGACCGGTCGTGTCCGGCAGCATGGCCTGGGTCTTCCTCGAGGAGGGCATCACCTGGGTCCATCTGGTGGGCGGAGTGATCATCACGATCGGTCTGGCCGGTGCGCTTCGTTCCAAAGCTGGTCAGGCGCTGGTGGCGGAATCCAGGAACTGACGGCGGCTCAGGACTCCGAGCCCAGAGGATCGTCGGGACCGGGAGCACCCGAGGCCCAGACATCGAGCAGACGTTGGGCAGCAGCTACGAACAGCGCGGCCTGCTCCCGGTCCGCGGCCGCGGCATCCAGGCAAGCCAGCGTGTACTTCACCACGTGGGCGTCGTGGCTGACCGATGCGGCCGTGGCCAAGTCCGCGGTTCGACCCCGGAACTCGGCGTCGGTCATGGCCGAGAGCGGCGGGGGGCTGGGATCGAGCAGCCGGTCACCGAGAGCAGCCCGAAACCCGGCGACCTGGGAGGCAGCGATCGCCAACATCCGGGACGGATCCCTCGAGAAACCGACCAGGTCGAGCACAGCCTGTGGGAGCGTGAGGCAGTGCGTCCAGCCGTACCGGGCGTGCTCGGGCGTGTCCTCCAGCATGGATCGGGCTGCAACCCGCAACACGGCGGCCGCCGACTCCGGTGAGTACTCGGGGCAGTTCCGACGGAGGCGATCGATGCTCCCGTGATGTTGTTCCAGCTGATCGAGGATGGGATGGATGAAGGTGGAACCCGGGACACCGAGGAGTTCTTGCGACGAGAGGACATCGACGAGATCGGTGGTGGTGCCTCCACCGGGACCAGGTTCGTCGTCGAACCAGCGCAGACGCCAACCCGGTGCTCGGGCCAACTCGCGGGCCAAGGGTCGAAGCAACCTCACAGGCAGCTCGCCTCGGGGCGAGGTGCGACGCAGGAACTGGAGAAGGATCGGGGTGTGTGCCGCCGCTCCGGTCAGCGGCGCGACAGCGTCGACCATGTCGTCCAACAGTTGCGTCGTCGTGATGTGGCTCAGACCTCGGACCGCATTGTCGACCTCGTCGAGGTCGCCGTCTGCGATCACTCGCAGGAGCGTTGCGGCCGTGGACTTCTGGTTGCGAGGCAACCGGGCGAACACAGCGGGAGGGCCCGATGCCTCGTATTCGGCTGCGATGTTCATGATGTGGAGACGGGCCAGTTCCCTCGACTCGGGCCGGACGAAGGGAAGTAGTGCGGCCCTTGCCGCCAGTTCCAGCGGAGCGTGCAGGACGAAGCTGGCGGCCTCGTCCTGTCGGGGATCGGCAACCACCGCAGCCACCGCCCACACCAGTTCGGCATCGGACCAGTGCTCCACACCGCGATCCTGATAGGAGCGTCGCAGCGCGCGTCGGTCGAGACCGGTCACTACATGGTCGCCAATGGCGTCCTTGCTCATGGTCCGACGAGCTGGCTGAACCGTTGGGCATCGACGTTGCCACCGGAGATGGTGACCCCGACCCGAAGGCCACGCAGATCGACGGCGCCGGCGAACAATGCTGCCAGGGCCGAAGCACCCGAGGGCTCGACCACCAGCTTCATGCGTTCGAACAGGAAGCCCATCGTCTCGATGATCTGCTCGTCGGACACCGCCAGGAAGTCCTCGACCAGCGCGTTGTTGATGGGCCAGGTGAGATCGCCGGGCGCCTCGGTCTGCTGGCCGTCGGCAATGGTGCGGGGCACCGGGATGGACACGATGCTCCCCGCAGCACGGCTGCGCCGGTGATCGTCGCCCGTCTCGGGTTCCACGCCGAAGATGCGAATGCCGGGCTGTATGGTGCTGGCGGCAACCGCGCAGCCGGCCAACAGCCCGCCCCCACCCAGGCATACCACCACGGCATCCAGGGGACCGGCCTGGTCGAGCAGCTCGAGTGCGACGGTGCCCTGTCCGGCCATGACGGCGGGGTGGTCGTAGGGTGGGATGAAAACTCGGCCGGTCTCGGCCGCAATCCCGAGAGCGATCTCCGTGCGGTTCTGGGTGTACCGGTCATAGCGGACGATGGTGCCGCCGTAGCCTTCGGTGGCTGCCGCCTTGTTGGCCGGGGCGTCGTTCGGCATCACGACCGTGGCCGTCGTCCCGCAGAGGTGGGCGGCCAGAGCGACTGCCTGGGCGTGGTTACCGGAGGAGTTGGTGACCACACCGCGAGCCCGCTCGTCATCGGTCAGGCAAGCGACGGCGTTGTAGGCACCCCGGAACTTGAACGCTCCCGATCGCTGCAAGGACTCGGCTTTCAGGAAGATCTGGGCACCGAGTCGCTCGTCGAGCGTGCGCGACGTGAACACCGGGGTTCGATGGGCGACGCCTTCGAGCCGGTCGGCGGCGGCGAGCACGTCCTCGATGGTGATGGCCGGCGGATCGGTTTTCGATGCAGAGGTGACGGGTGCAGGCACGCCCAGATGTGTAGCACCACGACCATCGATACAACACGGTGAAACTTCCATGCAGTACGGATCACCCGACGGGGAGGCAACTCCGTCCGTTCGTGCACGGCAAGGACCGGGTGACGAGCGACATCGAGTGCGCTCCTGGCCGCGATGCAACGCAGTGCGATAGCGTCGCCGCCATGACAGGTCGCCTCCAGGGAAAAGTTGCGGTCATCACCGGAGGGAGCAACGGCATCGGGAGAGCGTGTGCCGACCGTTTCTCGGCCGAAGGTGCCCGGGTTCTGATCGCCGACCTCCTTCCCGAGCCGGGAAACATCGCAGTCGACGCCATCAACGCGGCCGGCGGTGATGCCCGATTCGTCGAGCTCGAGGCGGCGAGCGAGGAAGCAAACGAGGCGATGGCGGCAGCCGCTGTCGAGCAGTTCGGCACCATCGACATCGTCGTGACCGCAGCTGGCATCAGCAACGGCGACTACACCTCCGGAGATGTCGAGGGCGGCCTCAAACGCATGGCGCAGGCCGCCGAACGCAGCGCCGTCAACCCAGCGGCAGCTCTGCTCGAACTCGAACTCGACGACTGGCGTCGGGTGATCGACGTCAACCTGACCGGCACCCTGCTCGCCATCCGGGCCACGGCAGCCGTGATGCTCGACCAGGCCAAGCCGGGCTCGATCATCACCATTGCCTCCATCGCCGCCCGCGACCCGCTGTGGGGGTCCCCGAGCTATCCGGTGTCCAAAGCCGGTGTCTGGATGCTCACCAAGAACGCGTCGCGTACGTTGGCACCGCTCGGCATTCGGGTGAATTCGATCGGCCCCGGGTTCATCGACACCAACATGACGGCAGCGCTGGACCAGGTCGACCAGTATCACGACCTGATCATCGGGCTCACCCCGATGGGCCGCAAGGGCAAGCCCGACGAGATCGCCGGCGTCGCACTGTTCTTGGCCAGCGACGACGCCAGCTATGTGACCGGCGAGCTGATCCATCCCGATGGAGGCTGGTTCACCGGGTGACCACCAACCCGAAGCCGTCTCCTTCTCCGTCCGTCACTGCAACCATCGAAGCCACTCGCTCGACGGGTGTGCTCGTCGCCTCGGTCCTCACGACGGTGTCCAGCGTGTACCCGGCGTTCCTGGCCGGCGCGCTCGGGGTCGAACTCCGCAGTTCGTTGGGGATGACCGAGTGGTTCTTCGGTTTCGTGATCGGTGGCTTCTTCTTCGGGTCGGCGCTGGGTTCCACTGCGCTCGGTCGTCTCGGCGAACGGCTCGGGGCCCGTCGCATGATCACCTTCAGTCTGCTGACAACGGCGGCCGTCACTGCGTTCATCTCGGCGTTCGTGCGGTCCGGCCCGGTACTGATCGCCGCGTTGTTTGTCGCCGGCCTGGCCAATTCCTCGGGCCAGACGTCGGCCAACAAGCTGTTGAGTCAATCGATCAACCCGGCCCGACTCGGTCTGGCCATGGCCATCAAACAGTCGGGGATGCCCGGGGCGTCGTTGTTGGGCGGCCTGGCCGTCCCCATCCTGGCTCTCACCGTCGGCTGGCAGTGGTCCTATCTGTTCGCCACGGCTCTGGCCCTCGTTGCCCTGTGGGCCGTGCTGCGCTTCGCTCCCGATGACGGGCCGGCGGCAACGACCCAGCGTTCGGGCCCGACGCGGCCGGTCACCGCGCACCGGATCCTGGTGCTCGGCGCGGTCGCCGCCGGCTTCTCGTCAGCGGCCGCCGGCACCCTCGGCAACTGGGTCACCAGTTCGGCCGTGGACGCCGGCTGGTCCTCGGGCGCGGCCGGACTGCTGTTGAGTCTGGGCGCGGTCACCGGTATCTCCAGCCGGCTGCTCCTCGGTTGGCGGGCCGATCGCTCTCCTCGGCTCCCGATGCGCACCGCTGCCACGTTCCTGGCATGGGGGGCCAGCGGTGCACTGTTGTTGGCTCCCCGAGTCCAGTGGACCCACGTCGTCGCTGTCATGATCGCGTTCGGTGCCGGTTGGGGCTGGCCGGCGCTGTTCAACTTCGCCGTCGTGCGAGCCAACCCGTTGGCGGCGTCGGCCGCGACCGGCGTGACCCAGACCGGAGTCTATGTCGGCGTGTTCACCGGACCGATCGTCTTCGGTTTCATGGTCGATCACGTCAGCTACGCCGCCGGGTGGAGTCTGATCGCTGGCAGCATGTTGATCGGCGCCGCAATCATGTGGCGCCTCGCACCGCAGTTTCAGGACCCGGGCCAGGTGTCACTGAGTCGATAGCCCCGTGGCCAGGGGTCGGTCGGGTCGAGCCGGTGGGTCGTGGTCCCGGTCAGCCAGGCTCGACCGCTGATCCGAGGCGTGATCGTCGCCAGCTCCCCCATCTTGGACTCGGCCCCGATCTCACCCTCGAACTCGGAACCGATGATCGAGCGCATGCTCAGTCGGTCCCCCACCGCCATCCGCCCCTGGGCATGGAGCAGTGCCATCCGAGCCGACACCCCAGTGCCGGTCGGCGACCGGTCGAGCTTGCCCGGCTCGATGGCGACTGCGTTGCGCATGGTCAGCGTGTCGTCGGGCCCGCTCTCCAGCGGGCCGGCGAACTGGCAGAACGAGACATGGGTCCAATCGGGGTTGCCAGGATGACGAAACCCGAGTTGCTCGGTGGCGGCGGTGGTGAACTGCACTCCGGCGGTGGCCAGATCCCGGGCTTCGGAGGGGTCGAGCGCAAATCCGAGATCGGCGGCATCGACCATCACGAAGCTGTCGCCTCCGTAGGCGGTGTCGACCCGAACCGTACCGAAGCCTTCGACCTCGAGGTGGACATCGCGGCGATCGACGAAACTGGACACATTGGTGACGACGATGCGTTCCGCCTTGCCCCCTCGGCAATGGGCCTCGACATCCACCAATCCCCCGGGAGCTTCGAGTTTCAGTCGAGTGACCGGTTCGACCATCTCGACGACCCCGGTCTCCAACAGCACCGTGGCGACGCAAATGGAATTCGACCCCGACATGGGCGGCGTGTGAACGGGCTCCATGATGATGAACGCGGCGTCGGCATCGGGGTGAACGGGAGGAACCAGCAGATTGACGTGGCGGAAGACCCCGCCCCTCGGCTCGTTCAACACGAAGTCTCGCAGCGTCCCATCGTTGGCGATCCACCGCGACTGCTCCCACACCGTGGCCCCGGGTGGCGGTTCCACGCCCCCCACGATCACGTCGCCGACCTCGCCCTCGGCATGACAGCCAACGATCTCGACATTCAGCGAACGCACGACGGCCAGGCTAGGTCCGCTCTAGGACGATCGGCCGTGGCGCATGGGGACGGATCGGAGCAGGGAACGCGACTGTGTCGCCAGACGGCTGATGCGCACGCGCTGATCCGCCGATACACCGGCGAAATGCGCGTCATCGGGACGTGCGAGTGCCCGGAGGCCCGGTATCCACTGGCGGGGAGAACCGGACAGGCACGAATAGAGATAGCGGGCGCCTGTCTCGGATGCCTCCAACCGGGCGCACGCGACACCTCGACGGGTGTGACGTGCGGCCCCGACCGCATCGTGGGCGACCTGGCCGATGACGAAGTAGCGAGAGGCCTTGTCCAGAACCGGGGCGACCGCCGGAGCCAGATGCTCTGCGTCGAGTAGTTGCAGCAGCCGGTCGGGTTCGAGACGCGGGTCGTGACTGATGGCGGCAACGTCCAGCAGCCCGCTGATCCGGCCATCCGACCGACATGCGCTGATGGCGGCATTGACGAAGAGCCCTTCCAGGTTGAGCGTGCAGAAGCGGGGCCCGGGCTCGTCTCCGGAGTCGACGACCATGCCATCGGCCATGAGCCGGGGGGTCAGCCGCCTCCACCGTGCGCCGAAGTTGAGACTCTGGTGGAGGTCTATCTCGATGTGGGTCTCCGACACGAACACCAACTCCTTGGTGAACGAGTTGGCCCCATCACCCCATCGAGTCGACGGCCGGAGCCCGAGCCCCCGCAGCACCTCGGCCGAACGCTCGAGATCCCGAGGCAGCACCAGCAGGTCGATGTCGCCGCTGTCGCGCATCCGCACGTCTTCATGGACAGCGTGCGCGGTGGCCAGACCCTTGATGAGCCGCACGTCGATGCCTGCGGACTCGAGTTCGCCGATCACCCACTGAGCGGTTGCCTCCAACTCGACCACGGCCCGCATCGAGTCATGCGCCATCGTCGCCGCGCCGATTCGCTGGAGCGGAGTCACGGCCATGCCGTTCTCGATCGCCTTCCACAACAACCCGGCGATCCGATCGCTGACCGCGGCATCGGTCAGTTGCTCCCATTCCGTACCGATCAGTGGCCCCTGACCCGCTGGGGGCAACGTGACCGCCAGGTCGGGCACCGCCCAACCCATCATGTCGGCGACGAGTCGCTCACGCTGATCGGTCATGGTCGTCCTTCGTGCGACGACGAAAACTCGCCGCCGTCTCACCCTTCAGCTCGCGCACCTTCGGTTCCCGGGCTGAGGTCGCCGTGATCAGGCCGAAGGGCGTCTCGCGAACGTGCACCCGTGATCTCAGCATGTGGCACCCTCGGACATCATCGATTCGACGAACGCAACGAGTTGGTGTTGCGTCGAAGTCATGCGCTGCGCTCGATCGGTGCCGAGGGCCAGACGTCGGGCAGGCAGCGTGGCCAGCATCTCGAGCAACTCGGCAAGACTGTCATCTCGACCGGGAATCGATCCGGCCACCGCCTGATTCCGTAGCAGGCCCTGAATGAGCTCGAGGCGCGAGATCGATTCGAGTCGGCTGTCGGCCTCTACGCCGTGATCGACCTCGAGAATCGCCACCGCCTCATGCCACCCACCGATACGGGCGAACTCCCGGACCGATCGCCTGGTCCGGTGATCGACTCGGCTCGAGGCAGCGGCCCGATGTGAATCCGGGATGGCCTCGTCCGGGACCGAGAGCACCCTCGGCAGACCCAGCACCTGCACAGGGCCCGGCCCGCGCCGGGCGAAGGTGACATCATCGCTGTCGACCGACCACCCCATCGCCAAGCACGCCGCCGACGTCGTCGACTTTCCCTTGCCCGACTCACCGATGAGCAGAAGTGGACCGGCCGGACTGTGCACGATGCCGGCACGGAGCGCGTTCCATCCCATCTGCCAACCCAGATGTCCCATCACCGCCATGAACGGGTCGTAGGGATCGTCGCTGTCATCGTCGGAGCGGTGCAGGACGAATCTCGGTCCGCCACCGACCAGGACGCCGGATCGTGTTTCGGCCCACATGCCGTCCAGGTTCCACTGTGCCTGCATTCCGTCGACGTCGAACGTGTCGTCGGGAGCGGCCGGCGCGGCAGCGTCCGACGAACAGAACACGAAGTCGACCTTGCCGGGTCGGCTGGCACGTTGGACATCAGAGGTCAGGAACGACCGAAGATGTCGATCCAGGACCGGAGAGTGGTGCAGAACGACCTCGACCGTGACGCCACCGAAGTCGACCCACCACGGAGCGATGGGAGCCGATGCTGGATATCGGATGGTGGAGAGCGAACTCATCGAAGTCCCTTCAGGGCAGCGATCGGGAGCAGTCGCGCCAGCATGACCACGATGCAGCCCTGCGCGACGCGTCCCCAGAGCCGAGGCGACATCGGTCCGACCGCCCGAGCGAGTGGTCTCGGCCCGTCATCGGTCGCGATTGCGGTGGCGACGCCAACCACGTGTGTGCGGTCGACCACAGGATCCAGGGCCCGTCGGTTGTCTCCGAGAAAGTGACGTCGGTCGCCCCGACGAGCCACCAATCGATGGACGACCAGGTGATCGTCGTCTCCGACGAAGACGGCGACCTCGCCGACGCGAGGCGTTGCATCGACGTCGACCACGACCCGGTCGCCGTTGTGGAGGGTCGGCTCCATCGAGTCGCCCGACACGGCGATGGTGCCCTGGCGACACAGGGCCGTGAACAACTCGACCCGTGACGACGGCGACAGCAACGTCACGTCAGACCTCGACCTGGACCAGTCCGACCGCCGCGGCGGCCGTCAGGAATTCCTCGACATCGCCGGCCACCGTGGCGCGGTCGGCATCGGGATAGGCCGAACAGCAATGGCCGACGATCTCGTCGAGGGTGCACCGGGTGGCCAGACCGGCCCAGATGACGCCGGCGACTTCATTGACGGTGATCATCTGCTCGGTGGCCCGGTCGACGATCACGACGTGCCCGTCGACGTTCATCTCGAACGTGTCGTCGATCCGCACGTATCGCGATGTGGTGTCCGTTGCTGCTTCTTTCATGGTGCTACCTCCTGGGAATCCGATTCCAGTGCTGGGTCGGGAGTGGGCGACGGGCGATTGCTTCGCCCCGGCAGTTCGACGATGAGATCCGGCCGGAATCGACGGGAGTCCTCGTGCGTCACGACGACGATCGCGGGACCTCCACCGGCCAATCCGGCCACCACTGCGGCGACGGCCTCTGCGTCGAGATGGTTCGTCGGTTCGTCGAGCAACAGCGGCGCCGGACGCCGCACCAACGCTTGAGCGATGGCGAGCCGTTGCCGTTCTCCTCCTGACAGGCGAACCGATCCTGCCCCGAGTCGGGTGTCGAGGCCGTCGGGGAAGGCGGAGAGGATCCGGTCGAACCCCGTCACCGCGAGCGCATGCCCCAACGAATCCGGCGTCACCTCGTGATCGCCGTAGTCGAGGGCCTCCCGAATCGTCTCGCCGGCCACGATCGCCTCCTGGAACACGACTCCCACCTGCCGATGGAACTCGGCCTGATCGATCTGCGCGAGCGGGCGTCCGCCTATGCGGATCTGGCCGATCGTCGGCTCGTACAATCCACACAGCAACCGGACCAGGGTCGTCTTTCCCGCACCGTTCGGGCCACGGACAACGGTCACGGTGCCCTGTCGAATGCAGAACGAGACATCCCTGAGTACCGGTGTCGCTCCATGATCGAACCCCACGGCATCAACCTCGATGGTCAGATCGTCTCCCAACGGTTCGTTCCCCGGAGCAACTGCGATCTCGGCCATGCGTCGAAGTGCCGTCAACCGGTCTCGGGCCAACCGTCCCGCCGCGATGCTCGGCATGGACCGGACCGTCGTGTCGAGCGATGGCCGGATCAGGGCCACGGCTGCATAGAACGCGAAGAGTTCACCGAGCGATCGAGAGCCGTCGATCACGCCCACGCCACCGACGACCAGCACGGCCAGGGCCGACAGGACGACGACGCTCTGCAGCGCCCACTGGTAGGAGCTGCGAGCCAGATCGAGTCGGAC